>WSSedL1CaDRAFT_10001194_pt1 | contig 15956 bp, 13 predicted proteins | sample WetSurSL1Cattail_FD_9464 | JGI IMG/M metagenome (IMG submission 9464)
CCCGACAGGCCTCCAGTTATAGTAGACAAAACAGGCTTTCGTTTATTGGCATCTATGGCCATACCCAACAATGTGTTGATAAGAGAAATGGAATCAGCTCCTTCGGCCTCAACTGCCCTCGCTATTTCAGTAATATCAGTCACATTGGGTGAAAGTTTCACCATTAATTCTTTATTATACACTTTACGTACTTCCCTTACAACCTGAGCTGCCGCCGGACAGCTTGTTCCGAATGCCATACCTCCCTCTTTTACGTTCGGACACGAGATATTTAATTCAATTCCTGGTATTTTATCCAAACTGTTGATAATTTCAGCTGCCCGGACATAATCTTCAACAGTAGATCCAGAAACATTAACAAACATATTGGTATCAATGTCTTTTATCTCGGGGTAAATATGCTGAAGAAAATATTCAACTCCTTTATTTTGTAGTCCTACAGCATTCAACATTCCAGATGGTGTTTCAGCCATACGAGGATATTTATTTCCCTGCCTATCACGAAGGGTTGTTCCTTTAACTACAATACCTCCTATTCGGGATATATCAATAAAATCAGCATACTCAAGCCCATAGCCATAGGTACCTGACGCCGTCATAACAGCATTTTTTAGCTTTACTTTATTTAAATTGACGCTTAAATCTGCCATTTTAATTTCGATATATTAAAGATTGGACCTTCAGTACAAACACATAAGTGACCTTCAGTAGTATCAGCAACACAACACAAACAAGCTCCTATTCCACAAGCCATTGTATTTTCAAGAGATACTTCACAGAAAATTCCTTTTTTTATGGCATAAGCAGCCACAGACTTCATCATAGGAGTTGGACCACAAGTATATATTGAATCGATTTTTTCCTTTAATAAGATGGAATGGTGTGTAACAAAACCCTTTTCACCATAAGAGCCATCTTCAGTAGTAGTAAATACGTTACCAAATCGCCTTAAATCATCTAATTGAAGTAAATTTTCAGCCGAACGACCTCCAATCAGAAAATCGCACTGATAACCTTCTTCTTTTAGTTTAGCACCCCAGAACAATAATGGAGCAATACCCACTCCACCTCCGATAAGCAGTACTTTATCTTCTTTATTTTCAGGAAAAGTAAAGGTATTACCCAGCGGTAAAATCAAATTGAGCTTATCTCCTTTTTGCATTTCACACATTTTACGGGTACCTTCACCTACTTTCTGAATTAATAACCACAATTCATTAGTTGAATAATCAACAAAATTGACTGAGATAGGACGACGCAGGAAAGTTGAAGGGGAATTATCTACTCTGACTTCTACAAACTGACCCGGTAATATCTTGGGTAATCGTTGTTCTGAAGTTAATTTAAGGAGAGAATAATGGCTGTTTAATGGTTCGTTACACGAAATAACCAAATCAAGAATGAATTTCTTCATTTATACAAGCTATTGTTTTCAAAAAAAAAAAAATCCTTTGAATAATTGAAACAAAAGTACATATAATTGACGAAAAAGCCAAACAACCACAAAAAGTGAAGCCTATTTAGGATCAAATTCTTCAAATGTATTATCGGAATAATAAACAATTACTTTTACTGTTTTTTTGCTACTTTCTTTTATACTCTCAACGCGTTCTTCAACTTGTTGAATAGTTCTTTTTTCAATAGGCAAAACAACTTCCGTCTCTGATTTTACCCGAAGTGGTTCTTTTGGTGATAGTATTTTTGACTCAATATTTTGATTATAAGATGTTGTAGATGAATTATTCTCATCTACAGAATCAAATAATGTAAGCCCTTGAGAATTTCGTTCTTGACGATACATTGATCCGATACCTAAAATAAGCCAATCTGAGCTAATAGTCCGAAACCTGTTAAGTATTCTTTTCAGAACATCCAAACTGGGATTATTTCGTCCATTTAGTATATGTGATAGAGTAGAGTTTTGGATTCCTATCTCAATGGCAAATTGAGTTGAATTAAGCTTCTCTGATTGCATAACTTTTTCAATTCTTTCTCTTTCATCCATATTACTTAATTATTTTACTAATGTATATTTCACACAAATATATATGAAATATTTTACAAAAGCAATATTATTACATATGTAAACTAAAATATTATTTTACATATGTAATGCGCGATGATCAAGCGGTATTTCCTAATGTAAACAGATAAACATATTGGTGTAAAAGGGCTTAATATATTATACTTAATAAATAATATATATTGATCTAATTATTTATATATATATATATATATTATTAATATACAAATACTTGAATAATAAAATATAGATTAATCATATGATTCTGGTTAAAATTAGATTTAATTCTCCTAACTGTTTAATAATTTGATTTAAATATTTTATATAAATACCTGGAAAACAAATTATTAAAACTATAATAATGATTGTTTATTGTTGATTCTTACGTATATAAGTTAAACATATGCTCTGTTTACAAATGTCACAATATTGAGTTATATTTCTAATATTTCCAATATATTCATGTTTCACATTTGTGATTGGTCTCTATGCTATTTGTTATACTTGTAAATATTTATCACTATATATTGTATTTATATACAAATGTGACATAATAGCTTCTTTTCATAAATATGATTATATAGAAAGAGTCATTTTCTATTAACACAAGATTTAAGTATCATTATTTTGAATGTAATATATTAAAATACAACTACTTTATTAAACTTTTATTTGATGAGAATCAGTTATTAGCTTCCCTTCGATTTTTCCCTTCGATTATGGCAATAAAAAAGCCCGAATGTAATATACATTCGGGCTTGTAGTAATATGTTAGTGATGACTTTTTCTTAATCCTGATGAGTTACTCCTGCCAATTCCTGATCAACTAAAATGCGACCACAATATTCGCATACAATTATTTTCTTACGTAAACGAATATCTAATTGTCGTTGCGCAGGAATTTTATTAAAACATCCTCCACACGCATCACGTTGTACATAAACAACGGCTAGACCATTTCTTGCATTTTTTCTTATACGTTTAAAAGCCGTCAATAAACGAGGTTCAATAAGTAATTCTATTTGTTTAGCTTGTTCACGAAGCTTTTCCTCTTCTTGTTTTGTTTCGGATACAATTTCGTTTAACTCCCCTTTTTTGTGATCAAGGTCAAATTTACGTTCTTCTAATTTTTCCTGAGTAATTTTCTGCTCTTCAATTTTATTATCTTTAGCAATAGAATACTCCCGTATACGTTTTTCGCACAATTCAATTTCGAGAGTTTGAAATTCAATTTCTTTCGATAAATTATCGTACTCACGATTATTTCGAACATTTTCCTGTTGTTCTTTATAACGGGAAATTTTCACCTTGGCTTCATCAATTTCAATCTTTTTACTGGCAACAGCTTGCTGAAGATCAAATATTTCTTTTTCATAATGTTCAAGACGTGTATTCAAACCAATTATCTCGTCTTCAAGGTCTTGAACTTCAAGAGGTAATTCTCCTCTTAAAATTTTTATTTCGTCAATTTGGGAAACTACTTTTTGCAAGTCATACAATGCATATAACTTTTCTTCAACGGTAATTTCTTTTTCAACTTTTGATTCGGTAGTCATACTTATTACAAATAGTTTATTGGATTTGTATTAATTTCGGAAATTTGGATTGCAAAGGTAGATATTTTTTTTCTAATTATCTCATAAAAAACATCTTTTGTGTATTGTTCACTCTCAAAATGTCCGATATCCGCAATTATAATTTTATTTTCGGCAGCATGAAACTCATGATACTTAAAATCTCCCGATATAAAGATATCAGCTTGCTGATTGATTGCTTCTCTTAATAAAAAACTTCCCGCTCCTCCACATAAAGCAATTTTTTTTATTTTTTTACCTGATAGATTGGTATGTCTTATAACTTTCGAATTAAAAAGACTTTTAAGTCTTTTTATAAATGTAACTTCGTCCACAGCATCAGGTAATTCCCCTATAACTCCTGCTCCAATATCATTTCTTTGATTATCAAGTTGAATAATATCAAATGCAGGTTCTTCATAAGGGTGGGTTTTATACAAAGCAGCGATTACTTCATTTTTTTTGTGTTCAGGGAATATTACTTCTATCCTGGTTTCATTTTCGGTATGTAACTGATTATTTTCACCAACAAAAGGATTTGCCTGATCATTTGCTCTGAAAGTTCCGTAACCTTCCGAGTTAAAACTACAAAAATCATAATTTCCTATATGACCAGCACCAGCATTAAATAAAGCCTCTCGCAATTTGTAAGAATATAATTGTGGAATAAATGTAACCAATTTCAATAAACATTTATCAATTGGCAGTAAAACGGATTTATTGATTAATCCTATTTTTTCAGCCATTTTTCCACTCACCCCGTTTATAGTGTTATCCAGATTAGTATGAGCTGCATAAATTGCAATATCATTTTTTATTGCTCCGATAATACATTTTTCTGTTTCAGTTTTTCCGGTAATTTTTTTTAAAGGATTAAAAATCAACGGATGATGCGAAACGATAAGATTACAATTCTTCTCAATTGCCTCTAAAACAACATCATGTGTTACATCTATCGTAATTAATATTCCTGAAACATCAGTATCGAAATTTCCGATAATTAATCCTGAATTATCGTATTTCTCCTGAAGACTCAGAGGAGCAATATCTTCAATAATATCACAGATGTCTTTTACTCTCATACTTTTTCTTCAATCTCCTTATCTTCCTGTTGTTTTTCAACAGAGAAATCATCCATTCCATTTTCTATCAGAATATTATACCATAGTATTATTTTTCTGATATCACTGGGGTAAACACGATCCTTGTCATAGTCCGGCAAAATTTCCGACATATAGTTTTTCAACTTATTGTTATCAGATTTGGTATCCAAAGAACTTTTTAAACCATTTTCTTTTTCTTTTACCTTTTGAAAAACATCAGCCAAAGGAATTTCTTCGAATTCCGTGAAAACTGCTATATCAGCCAACGAAACGACTTTGTCTTTCGTATAAGCAGGGATGCGTTTTTTATCCAACAATGACTCCACAATCAACATGTTTTTTCCCTGTGAAACTAATTTGAATAATCCGGGTTTTCCCGAGATAGATAAAATCTCTTTAAGCATTTCTTAGTTTTTAAATAATTATGAATTTCAATTTACGAATTTACTTATTTCTTTTAACGATATCCTTCCTTCGTAAATAGCCTTTCCGGTTATAACAGATTGAATACCTGCATTATCAAGTAAAAAAATATCGTTCATAGAACTAACTCCTCCACTTGCAATCAGAAAAATACCATTCAGTTGTTTTAGCATGTCTTTATAAAGTTCTATGGCCGGTCCTTCCAACATTCCATCTTTCGAAATATCGGTACAAATCACTTTTGAAATACCTTTATTCAGGTAATTACGAACAAAAGGAATTAACTCTATTGATGTTGTTTCTGTCCAACCTCCTACTGCAATCATCTTGTTCTTTACATCAGCTCCCAATATAATTTTATCAGCTCCATAATTTTCAATCCACCGGAAAAACACTTCAGTATCTCTAACGGCAATACTTCCCCCGGTTATCATTGAAGCTCCGGCTTCGAATGCAATTTTTAAATCTTCATCGGACTTCAAGCCACCACCAAAATCAATAACCAAATTGGTTTTCATTGCTATTTGTTCTAAAACCTTATGATTCACAATATGATGAGCTTTAGCTCCATCCAAGTCAACCAAATGCAATCTTTTTAACCCGGCATCTTCGAACATCTTAGCAACTTCCAAAGGATTTTCATTATACACTTTTTTTTGGTTGTAATCTCCTTTAGAGAGTCTCACACACTTACCATCAATTAAATCTATAGCCGGAATTATCTCTATCATAAATAATATTCGATTTATAAACAAAGATATAAAAAATGAAGAAATTTTCCTTCAATAAAAAATATTTAAATTGATGTAATAAAATTAATCAGAGTGAGTCTTAATTAGTAGAAAATCAGAAAATAAATAGGAAATATACATATCTTTACATATTATTTTAAAAGTGCAAATTATTTTTATGCGACTGAAGTTCATTATATCATTGGTGTTAATCAATTTAACTGCCAATATTGGTGCTCAAAAGAAAACCGTGTCAGCCATTCACACAGATGAAATCATTAAAATTGATGGGATATTAGACGAAAAGCCTTATCTGTTAGCTCAGCCTGCCAAAGATTTTTATCAGATACAGCCTTATAATGGAAAACCAGCCATGCAACCAAGTGAGGTTTATATATTGTATGATGATGATGCTATTTATGTAGGGGCTAAATTATACGACAGTCAGCCAGATAGTATATTTAATTATCTGACCGAAAGAGACAATATTGGTATGTCTGATTATTTTGGAATATACTTTGACCCGTTTAATACCGGACAAATTGCTTATGGTTTTTTTATTACTCCAGCTGGAATTCAAGTAGATATAAAGGCTACACATAAAGATGATGACAATGAAGACGACAATTGGAACGAAATATGGGAAAGTAAAACTAAAATAGAACAATTCGGTTGGGTCGTTGAAATGAGAATACCCTATACGGCTATCAGATTTCCTGAAAATAATGTAAATGCATGGGGACTTAACATGTTTCGTAATATAAGACGCTATAACTCTAATAATTCGTGGAATATGCTGGACAAAAAAGTTAATGGTTTTTTGGTGCAACAAGGGGAGCTTAGAGGTATTAAGAATATTAAATCTCCATTAAGGTTATCACTGACACCATATGTAGCTACTTATTATGAAAAATCCTCAAACAATGATCCCGGAGAATTTTTGTATAAAGGTGGATTAGATCTTAAATATGGTATCAACGAAAGTTTTACTCTTGATATGATGGTTATACCTGATTTCGGTCAGATACAATCGGATGATAAAAAACTGAATTTATCGCCATTTGAATTATACTATGACGAAAAAAGACAATTCTTTACAGAGGGAATCGAATTATTCGACAGAGGTGGTATATTCTATTCAAGACGTATTGGTTCGACTCCTAAGTTTTCGGATGATGTAACAACTGAAATAAATGAGACTATCACATATAATCCTTCTGAAACTCAATTGGTGAATGCTACAAAAATATCAGGAAGAACTAACAATGGCTGGGGATTAGGATTCTTAAATGCCATGTCATTACCTTCTTATGCTATAATTAATGATACAATTCAAAATTCAAACAGAAACTATTTAGTTCAGCCATTTACTAACTATAATGTTCTGGTAGTAGATAAATCGTTACCCAATAATTCTTTTTTTAGTATCATTAATACCAATGTTTCAATGGTTGATAACCCATTCTCAGCCAATGTTACTGCTACTGATTTTCAGTTCAGAAACAAATCAAAGACTTATATGCTGAAAGGCAAAAGCGCCGTCAGTATGAGAGGTTTCGAGTCAAAAGAAACCGGCTATTTTGCGTCTTTAGGAATCGAAAAAAACAAGGGAAAAGTGTTTGGAGGTGTAACACAATCTGTTTATTCCGATAAATACAACCCAAACGATCTTGGTTATTTACAAAGAAATAATCATATATCAACAGAAGCATGGCTATACAGCCAGACCATTCAACCTAAAGGTATTTTCAGAGAAATTAACGGTGACTTGTGGTATAATTACAACAGAATGTATTCACCAAATGCTTTCTTTGATCACGAAACCGGATTTGATTTAAATACAAGATTCACTAACAATTACTATTTTTCAATGAGTGGAATATTTATTTCGAATAAATATGATTATTACGAACCAAGAGTAGATGGAAGGTTTTTCTACAATCCTTATTTGTTAATATTTGAATTTAATCTTAATACGGATCAGCGTAAGAACCTGAACTTTGGACTAAATTATCAAAATACGAGCCAACCGGATCATAAAATGACAGGAAACACTTTGTCAACAGATTTGGTATGGAGAATCGGACAACAGTTAGAAATAGAGCTTGAAAACCAGATAGGAAAAGATAAAAATGAACATGGCTATGCCGGATCATCAGAGAATAATGACAGTATCATCTTTTCTAAAAGAGATGTTCATACTATAGTGAACACATTGAGTTCGAGTTATATTATCAATAATTCTACAAGTTTGTCAGTCAGAGCAAGACATTATTGGTCGGGCGTTGAAAATCTGAATTATTTTAAATTAAAAGGAAATGGCAGACTCGAAGATATCCATTCTTCAAATTACAATTTTGATCAGAATTACAATGCTCTGACATTAGACGTGCTACTTAAATGGATTTTTGCTCCCGGTTCGGAATTATCATTATCGTGGAAAACCTTTTCATATCTAAGCGATGAACAGGTTAAAGCCAATTACTTCCAAAACATCTCCGATTCATGGTTAAGCAGATATAACAGTTTGTCTCTTAAAGTACTATATTATTTCGATTATAATAAATTCTTTAAACTAAGAAAACAGAGCAATAATAGAGAATTAACCTTTGCAAATCCTTTTAATTGGTCAAAAAATAAAAAAGTATTAGCAACTACATTTTTTAATTGATTCGGCATTATTAGAAGAAGTATTCTGATACTAATATTTAATTATCAATAATTTATAAATTGATTTAAAAGGTGATTCTTTTGATATTTTACCTGTTTTATTATTCATCTGACTTATTCTTATAAAAGTCTTTTATAGACATACTACCCCATTCGGCTCTCGGTAAGTCTGGGTTATCAATTGTAATTTCTTCCGATCGAATCTCAATGTCGTTTTTCATTACATTTTTCATGAAATCCACTATCTCGGTTTTGTAATATATCATTGGCAAGAATGAAATTTCGTGGCCAATATTATTGAATCGATATATTCTATATCTAAAACCATTCTTTCTGAAAATTTCCGCTAAAGTATTACTTCCAAAAAAACCAATTCTAAATATCTGATTTTTATTGTAATTTACAATTTTATCTTCTTTTCCGTGAAAAAACAAAACAGGCGCTGGATTTTTCTTATAGACAGGAGTACCTTTCTCAGAAAGAACACCTCCGGCAAACGATATAACTCCTGCATATCTGAAATCAGTGGTTAACTCTGATTGACGGATATCACCATTTGATAAATCATAATCGGTTTGCAAGACAGTAACAGCTCCAGCACTCGATCCGCATATAAAGATTTTTTGAGGATCGATATTCAGCAAATCTGCATTTTCAACAATAAAATGTGTTGCTGATATCAGATCTTCTTCCGCCATTTTAATCGATCGTTTCAAAGCCCTGTATGCCTGTATTCCTTTCGATTTATTTCCCTTCATCCCCAAACGGTAGTCCATTGCAGACACAACAAACCCACTATCAGACAATGCTTTGCAATATGCAGCATTCACCTTCTCCGATTTCGACCCTTCGAAAAAGCCCCCACCAAACACAAAAATAATACACGGATTTTTTCCTGTAGATTTTATCGTAGAATAGATATCCATAGTTAACACATTTGTATCCTTTCGGGCGAAGACAAAATTATGAGGAAAATTTTCTGCCCATACAGCAGTATTAATCAATAATATCAGACATGCAAATATTGATCTGGTCTTCATTGTTCAGATAACTGATAAAAAGTACATTAAGGAATTCTGTTATATGAAGCAAAGATAAAATGTTTTGAAAATGATTGGATTACATTTTTATGACATCTTTTTGAATTTATAGTAATTCGTTTAGCTTTAATAAAAAACTATCGATAATGGCATTGCTCAACCCATTATCTGTATTAATAACAAAATCTGATTTCAGACTTTTGTCATCTTCAGATAATTGTTGTTTCATTCGTAATCGCACATCCTTTTCCAGTGATTTATCTCTTTCGGACACTCTTTTTACCCGAATATCTTCAGAAGCAGTAACCAATAAAACTTTATCCACCAACTGATCAAAACCTCCTTCGAAAAGAATAGCACATTCAACAAACAAAAAAGATTGCCCGCTGTTTTTTTCGTACCATTCAATTAAATCGTTTTTTACAAACGGATGCACAATTGCATTCAAAGCTGAGAGTCTTCCATAATCATTAAAAACAATCGAAGCGAGGTATTTCCGGTTAAGCTGACCGAAAGAATTATAGGATTCATTCCCAAACTCTTTCTTTATCTGAGTAATCAGCTGATCATTATTATTCTGTAGTATAGAAGCCTCTTTGTCAGTATTGTATACCAAAAAACCTCTTTCTCTGAGCATTTGAGAAAAAGTGGACTTTCCTCCTCCTATTCCGCCTGTAATTCCAATCTTCAACATATATCAGAATCCAAAATTAATCCCTGCGGACAAAGTAACTTTTTTGCCATAAAGCGATTGGGGAGTGAACATTTTCAAATACTCCTCCTTCGTGAGACGTAATTCTCCATGCGTAACAGTTGATGTCAGGTCATAACCCTGTATATCGGTATACGAAACATTTACATTACAAAATGTATTATTAAAAATTTCGTATCTAACTAACAAGCCGGCAGTTTTAGATGTCCAGGTTATATCCCTCATAACATCTTGACTAATAATCTGCTTACCAACATCCAAATTTCCAACCCGTCTGATAAACTGATATTCATTACCATGAGCAGCATCGATATAGGTGAATTTCAAATCAAGACCTCTGACAGGTTTGTACATAGCAGAAAAAAAGAATTCACGCGAATTATCGCCAAGATAATGACCGAGATTATACGAATTTGATGCATAAGTCAATACCGGGATATGTTTATATGTCAGCATAGTAGTAGCAGTATATTCACAGGTTGCCGAGAAGTTTTGAACAAGTAAATTTGAAATATTTGCGCCGATTTTTCCTGATATCGGATTATGCTCTTTACTATCCGGAAGTAATCTACTAAAACTCAACTCGTCGATAAATAGTGATCCGTACAAATGAACATGCTTAATGTTTCTTGAACTGATGTTGATAAAAAACTGAGAGTTCTGGTTTTCGGCGCCAATACCTTTGGTTAGCAAATGATCCATTGATTTATAAAATGCAATCGGGATGAAATAAACCGGTTGAACATTGTCTTCGGCATAAATAATTGAATTTCCAAAAGATATATTCAAATTTTTTATTGGTCGGAATGTAAACATATTGGCAGCCATAAACTTATTTGCAGGCCTGTAAAACTTATTTCCGTTTAAATCCATATAATAATTCAAACTATCGTATACATTCGAAATCAGCCAGCCATGAAAATAATTTAATTCAAACCAATCCACAGGTTTCAGATGTAAAGTTATCATGGGAAATGATGGAGCTCGCCCAGATAAAATGTTAGAGCAAAAATAAGAATCTCCCCATTGAGGATTATCTTTCACTAATCCAATTGAACCCCAACTGTTTGACAATTTAATACCGCCTCTCGAATCACTATAATCTCCTCCATAGCTGGCTTCTTTATATTCATATCCGGGTTCATTATTTAAAAAGTGGTAACTGGAAAGTGTATCGCCATAATTGGAAATATCTCTCAAACTTCCATAAATACTTAAATGATTACCAATCATTGCATTAAATTCAGCTCCAATCCATCTTTTAATTATCAGTCCATAAGAGTTATATGAAGCATTTAAAGCTAACAAAGGTAAAATCCTTGCTCTGAATAAAGTATCTTTATAATGAACAGAAGGAGGAAATAAAGTAGCAATAGATTTGTCATTTTTCCAGAATTTCACATAACCATCAGGTAAAGTGCCTGTTTCCTGACTAAATTCATTCAGGAAAAAATTCAAATCCTTTTTTTGTCTTATATTCAGTGTATTTTCTTTTGATTTGATTTCAAGCAATTTAGTTGCTATGAATTGTCGGCTATACGGTTTAACGGTCGAATTTATTTCGATCATCTGATCTGATGCCATTTCATCGAGAAAATCATATACCCGCGTATAAGCGATATTTAAAGGAATATCCTGAGCAAAAACTATTGTGCTGAATATAAAAAGAATAATACTTATTTTTAGTCTCATAAAACTATTTTATGCGCTTCTCGCACGTTTAAAAAATATGTTATACAATATGATAAAGAAGTATTTGAAATCGGTAAAGAATACCCCTTTTTTTACACATTGAGTGAGATATTTCATCTCCGATTTTTGAATTTCTTCTAATGTTTTAGGTAAATCGGCATAAAATGGAGGCAGGAGTCCAGGACGAAAACGTATTCTTAGTTCCTGTAATTCTGTGGAGTACAGACTATAGTACTGTTTACTTAATGGCCTTACTCCTACTATCTTCATATCGCCATTTAATATATTTATAAGCATCGGTAATTCGTCTAACCAGTATTTTCTTAAAAATCTTCCTGCAGTGGTAATGCGTATATCCCGGTTAAATTTGCCTCCTTCCCGGAGTTTATTCTTTGCAAAAATATAAGATTGCAAATACTCGGAATATGGATGCATTGTCCTCATTTTATATACATTGAATATTTTCCCATATTTTCCTATTCTTTTTAGTCGGATCAATGGACCATATGTTTTTGCCGTTTGATTATCCGGCTGATGTACTCTTTTTGCAACTATTATATTCAAGCCATCGGCTTTCTTTTCTTCCACCACCTCAAATCCACAAAAGTAAAGTCTCCCGAGTACCTCGGCTTTACTCAGAATTCTTTTCTTCCCTTTTGTAACATCGAAGTATAACCTACTGGTTATGTATGTTTTGGGAAAAATTCTTTTAAACAAAAAATCGAACAAATATACAATATAATTTATCCCTACAGGATATTTATTCAACATCCTTTTCTTACGGGTACTTTTTGATTCAAACAAACACACAAACAGTCCATTGTCAGGTAATTTTGTATTGACTAACGACAATAATTTGCTTATTCCGCGTATGTTATTGAGTAATTCAAGACTAACAATAGTTGAATACTGATATCTGGGTCTTGAATTCAGGTCGAAATAACTATAATTAAACAAAACAGATGTACCTGAATTTCTTAAATCAACCAATGATTTTAAAACATTTAGAGTTCGTACTCCTCTGAAAACAGAAATATTACGGATCAATTCATAATAAGATTCTTCATCCAGATCAGGTAAAACTCTTATATGGGATGACTCTCTAACATCTACGACAGGCTCTTCGGTTTCGTCGTATTCAACAGCATAAAGAATTGTAAAATAAAAAATATAGAAAAGAGCATTGACTCCAAATAATATACTGGTTACCGTGAAAATTAAATAGATTGAATAATTTGCATCGAACAAAAAGAGAGAAATGGCACTGAATATAAAAAATATTGCAAGAGTAACATAAAACAATCTGAAGATAGTTCTTAACAATTTTTGTTTATGTAAAGGATAATATCTACCAAGTACATAAGAAACTACAAACCAAAGACCAATGTAAGTTACCGATGGTAGAAGGTATTTTTGCAGTGGAGTGTTAGTTATAAAAGGATACCATCTGAATACTACCAGCAAGCCCAGGATCAATACCAATATATCGAACAGAACATCAACAAATGAAACCTTATAGAAAAAATTTTTTCTCAACTTTTAAAGATATTAATTATAGTCTTATATCTGAAACTCTGGTAAATTCAAACTGTTTATCTTTCCAGAATTTTATTTCATTATCATATTGAATCACAGCACGATTTCCCAAATTTCGCAATTTTAGTTTTCTACGAATGACATCTGATAAAATATATGATAAGTAATTAGCCGACCTTCTTTCGGTCTTCAAATGAAGATCAGCTTCTTCTATCAGTTCATTCGGATGAATAAGAAAGTTTACAATCTTTTCTGAATCTCTGGCTTCTCCATAAATCATGAGTCTTGTTAGCAAATTCAATAAAGGAGAAACACGCATAAAAGTTCCAATATAAGGGAAACAGAAAGATGATACCGGAATTTCCATCAATCCCGTATTTCCTTTTCGTGCCAGATTATTTTCAGACACATAGTAGGGTTCTCTGGGGGCTTTTAACCACTCCATTTTATTTTTACTTCCCAAGCTCATAAAGATATCCATTCGCTGGGGAGCCACCGAACTGTCGTAACGAAATCCGGTTTCAATTAATGCTTTCGGAGTAAATTCATTCACCCTCAATGCAGGTGCCCTGAAAGAGATTACCTCCACCCCCGCTATATCCTCCAGAATTTTTTTTGCCTTGTTCAAATGTTCAACCTGCTCATCGTAAGTCAATACGTCAAATGCCAGTTTGTAATCGTGTGTAAAACCATGACAAGCCACTTCGTGACCGTAAGGTTGTATCATTCGTACAATATCAGGGCAATCGCGAGCAAAATCGGCAACAAAAAAGAAAGTCGACTTTACGTTATACTTTTCATAAAGCTCCAACAAACGCGGGATNCCTTCCCTCCAGACTTTTATTCCTGTTTCGGGACGTAAACCTCCATTAATAATTGAGGTTGTTTCCACATCGTTGGTAAGCAGACATATTCTTTGACCCATTTATTTGATTTTTAATACTGTTGCTCCCCATGAATAACCCACACCAAAACCTGCCAACAAGATATTTCCTTTGAGTTTATTTCCTTTATCTGCTTCATATAAAGCAATAGGAATAGTCGAAGAGACGGTATTACCTACTTTTTCAAGATAAAAATAAAACCGGTCCGGTTCAATATCTATTAATTTTCGCAGATAATTCATCATGTATTTATTGGCCTGATGAAAAACAAAAAGATTAATATCTGATTGTTTGAGTATATTTTTTTCTAAAACCTGTTGTACTAATACAGGAACGGCTTCGGATGTAAAATTAAATATCTCACNGCCATCCATGTATAAATAATCGGATGACACGGGATTCCCATTTTCATCAAAATAAAGATCATTTGCATTTACAGGTTGCCTAAGCCCTCCTTTTTTTACAATCAGATTCTCAGCACCACGGCCATCAGTACCTAAAACAAACTCTCCTATCTCTGCAAATCCTTCAGTAGAAATAAAAGTTGCAGCAGCGGCATCCCCAAAAATGGTACGGTTTCCTTTATCCTGCGGATGAATATGTTTGGAATATGTTTCGGAAGTAATCAGTAAAATATTTTTTGCTATACCTCCCGAAATCAATCCTTTTGCAAGCGAAAGACCGTAAACAAAGCCCGAACATCCCAGATTAAAATCCAATGCTCCTGTATTCGTTCCTAATTTAAGACGTTCCTGAACAAGACAAGCAGATGTAGGTAAATAATAATCAGGACTTTGCGTGCAGAATAGAATAAAATCAATCTCCTGCTTATTAATATTATGTTCTGCAAACAATTTTTCGGCTGCAAGTACTGCTAAATCTGTTGCAGTTTGGTTGTCGGAAGCAATATGGCGTTCGGTAATTCCTACTTTTGAAGCCACCTTTTCAACTGTCCATTCAGGAAAATCCTTTACCAAATCTTCGTTGGTAATAATCTTTTCAGGGAGATAATAAGATATGGCTTTAATGTATGATTTCATTTTTTAGAACAAAGAATAAAGAGCAAAGAATAAGATTAAAGACTCTTACTGTAAAGTATATCCCCCATCTATTAATAACTGAGTACCGGTCATCCATTTAGTTACATCTGAAAGGAGATAAACTACTGCCGCAGCTACTTCTTCGGGACGACCATATCTTTTTAACGGATATTTCTGCCGGTCTTTTTCCAGTTCTTCAGCAGAGATAGCGCTATCTTTTATTAAATCCGTTTCAATCATTCCGGGTTCCACCGTATTTACCCTGATGCCTTTCGGCGACAACTCAAGCGCTAATGCTTTGGAAAATCCAGTAAGCATGGCTTTTGAAGCAGCATAAATGGTACTTCCGATATAAGCACATTTATTTCCGTTGATCGATGAAGTAAATACAATAGATCCATTCCTGTTTAACTTCTTTTCCTTTACAAGCAAGCGGGTAAGTTGAATTGACGATACAGCATTGGTATTCAACATCTTTTCTACATCTTCCTTTTCGATAAACTGAAGTAATAAAGGTTGAGCTATTCC
>WSSedL1CaDRAFT_10001195_pt1 | contig 15943 bp, 17 predicted proteins | sample WetSurSL1Cattail_FD_9464 | JGI IMG/M metagenome (IMG submission 9464)
GTAAGAAGCTATAGTTATCCACAGCCAGCCATCACAATGCTGGCTACAAGCCCCCTATCAAAATTGGATTGGCACCCACTGTCAAGATTCAATCGGCCTCAACAAGCCTGCTGGCCAATTACAAAAAACCTGAAGATCTCATCGGCGAGAACGGCTTGCTCAAGCAACTCACCAAAAAGCTGGTGGAGCGAGCCTTGGAAGCCGAAATGGCCCACCACCTGGGGCACGCCAAGAATGACAGCGTTGCCAACCCCACAGGCAACACCCGCAACGGCAAAAGCAAGAAAACCCTCAAAGGCGACTTTGGCGAACTCCCCATCGAAGTTCCCAGAGACCGTCACGCCAGTTTCGAGCCGCAAATTGTCACCAAGCACCAAACCCGCTGGAGCGGCTTTGACGACAAGATTCTCTCCCTCTACGCCCGTGGCATGACGGTGCGCGAAATCCAGAGTCACCTAGAAGAAATGTACGGTGCTGAGGTGTCGCCGACGCTGATTTCCTCGGTCACGGACGCCGTCATGGACGAAGCCAAAGCCTGGCAGGCCCGGCCCCTGGAGGCGTTGTACCCCATCGTCTACCTGGACTGCATCCACGTCAAAACCCGTGATGCCGGGGCGGTGCGTACCAAGGCGGTGTATCTGGCTCTGGGCATCAATATGGCTGGTGAGAAGGACATCCTGGGGTTATGGATTGCCCAGAGTGAGGGTGCCAAGTTCTGGCTGCAGGTGGTCACTGAACTCAAGAACCGGGGCGTGGCCGACATCTTCATTGCCTGTGTCGATGGTTTGAAGGGTTTCCCTGAAGCCATCGAGGCGGTGTATCCCAAGACAGCCGTGCAGCTTTGCCTAGTGCACATGGTGCGTCATAGCCTGAACTACGTGAGCTGGAAGTTACGCAAAGTGGTGGCGGCCGACCTGAAAACCATCTACGCAGCCTCCACCGCAGACGAGGCCCAAATCCGGCTACAGGAATTCGATGACAAGTGGGGTGTTGACTACCCGACCATCGTCAAGTCCTGGCGCAGCAACTGGGCGCGCATCACGCCGTTCTTTGATTACCCGCCCGACATCCGCCGGGTGATTTACACCACCAACGCCATTGAATCGGTGAACATGAGTCTGCGCAAGATCACCAAGAACCGGGGCTCGTTCCCCAGTGATGACGCTTTGCTCAAGCTGTTCTATCTGGCCTTGGCCAACATCAGTAAGAAGTGGACGATGCCGCTCAGAGACTGGAAAGCTGCATTGACCCGGTTTACCATCCAGTTCGAGGAAAGGATGCCAAAACCTTAATCATCACGCCCCGTTTACACAAAATTCGGGACACCCTCGGCTAGACAACTACGCGCACAACTCCTTAAATTGGCTAACTGCCTGCGCGCGGTTGGTCACATCGAGTTTTTTGAACACCCGTTGCATATGGTTCTTCACGGTAAATTCGCTGATATTGAGAATGCAGCCAATTTCTGGATTGGTTTTGCCAAGCGCAACCCAGAACATGATCTCCGCTTCTCGGTTTGACAGCGTATGGCCTTGTTTCAGTGCGACGTCCGCCAGCGCATGGTCTCGTTGTTCCAGTTCTGGCGATTGTTCCGGCAGGTGGGCCACCTGACGTAATGCTGCGTCAATGTGGGGCAAGATTGCTACTACCGCCGCTCGATTCGTTTGGTTAAATTCCGGCCTGTTGCTGAAGATGGTGTATAGACACTCAATGCCGTGTCGCTCGTCGCACATGCCATGGACCATGGCGCTACGCATGGACTTTAAGGCATCACCCAGCATGGATTGCAATCCGGTGTCGTTCAGCAGAAATCCACTTTCTCCTACTTTGATGACATATGGATTTTTGCTGAATGTCGTCCAGCGGTGGTAGAGCTGCAGTAGCAGTGGTGCCAGGGTGTCAGTGCTTACATTATGAGACCTGACACCCGCCATTGGCGAGATCACGTCGTGACGAATTTTGCCGTCCTTAAAGTCGCCCCAGGCTGCGATCATGATGTCATGCGGCAGGTAATACTGCATTTCCCCCTGCAGCCAGATCAGCATGTCGAAGTGGGTACGAATACCCGCAGCTTGTGAGACCACGCGGTGGTAATGATGGATATCCGTAAGCGATATGGATGATTGGAGAATATTCAAAGTTAAGGTCTGGTTTGTTCCAAATCACACCAGTCCATTTGGCGCCAAAAATCTGGGTCGTTTACACAAGTTTGCATCTTGGTTGGATACAGAGCGTCCTCAAAATGTGACGTTTTTCAACGCATTCACAACCATTTGTCGATGGTCAATTCTCAGTAGATTGTGATAGGAATATACCTTCTCAATTTGTCCTTAATCGGTTCACATAGTCCATTGGAACTATTGTTACTGTCTGTTACTTTGTCCGATAATCTGCTTCGTGTTTTGACTATTGATGTGGGGTTCTCGAGTTATGGATTCACGCTTTGCAGAGCTCCAGCCAGGTGTGCAGCCTCTGGGTAAGGTCAGAGACTACGTCAACGAATTTATTGATGCCGTTCATGCGGGGTCCTTGCTCAAGAGTTTCAGTCGGCGTGAAACCCTACTGCTCAGTGAATACCTTGAGTGCTTTGGTGTGCCGCGTTGTTCCACTGTGTTGCGCGAGGGCGATGAGGGCGACTTTCTGGCCATCCTTGTCACTGGTGGCGCCGTCGTTACCAAGGCCCATGAGGGCCTCGACAAAGTAGTTTATGTTGTTAATCCTGGCGACATCATTGGCGAAGTGTCCATGCTCGATGGGCAAAAAAGGTTTGCCAGCTGCGTCACTACCTTGCCCAGCGACTTTGCTGTGCTCACCCATGCCAAGTTCAAGGCCTTGCTATCAGATCACCCGCGTTTGAGCAACAAAGTTCTGCTGGCTTTGTTGCATACCACTGCCGGTAGATTGCGCAACGTCAAGAAGGAAATGGTGCCTGACCTAGCCGAGTTCGGCTTTATTTGAAATGTGACCCGTCACCCGAACAGGGTCGACTTTGGGTACCCATGTTGCAGATGTGGATTCGATTGGCCACAGACTAGTCCGAACGGACTATCGACGTTGAGGGTGTGCGCAATTAGTATTTACCCGTAGTGATTTTGCTACTTGCCACGGAGTAATACACCATGACACCGAAATCCTTCACTGCAGCAACCACATTCATGATGTCGAGCCTGAGTGCTTTTGCAGCCACATCAAGTTTTACCGAAGAACCACAAAGCTCCCACATGATTTTGCTGGGTCTTAGCTTGATGGCCGTCATTGTGTGGCGCCGTTTCAAGTCGAGCAACGCCTGAGTTATTTCGGCCCTTGCCAACAAAGAGGGGATCGCAATGAGATTCGCCTCCATGTAAAAAAAGCCTGACCTCGCATCTGATTTGCAACCCTGTTGTGGGCCTGATTTGTGCGGTCTTTTTTTTTGCTGTGTGGTAGCCCTGTGGTACTCCTATTGCATTGGATTGATGCGTGGCTTCAACATTTCGAGAACAAGATCAGTGCGCCATCGCACCGAGTTTTGTCTTCGATCTGTGTGAAATCGCTGATTGTTATCAATGACCTGCACAACTATGGCTTTCCTACCATCCACCTCCCAAAACGAACTGCACCAGTTTCACTATGCTGTTACTCGCGCTGCAGAAGTGCGCAGTCATTTTGATGCGATGGTGTGGCTGCAAGGCGATATGCAGCATTACCTGCCGCACGCGATTCTGATTGCAGCCTGGGGAAATTTCGAAAATGGCGAACTCAGCCACGACATCATCTCTCCGTTGGTTGGTGTGCGTTCGCACAACTCATGCTCTGACGCCATCCAGCCCTTGCTGCTTCAAATGTTTGAACGTTGGACTGAGTTTGGTGGTTCGCCGTTGGTCATCAATGCAGGTGCCGAAGGTTTTATCTTGCGAGAAGTTACGACAAACTCCCAGGTGTGTGGCGCTCTCAAAAAAATGCGTTGTGTCATGGTGCACGGGATCAGAGACGAGCGTGGCAATCAAGACTGCTTGTATTTGGCGTTCAGTGACATGCCCACCTTCAGTCCCAGCCAACGTCACACCATGGACAAGGTGTTGCCCTACATCGATGTCAGCTTGCGTCAAGTTGCTTTGCTGCCACAGCAGTCCCCTCTGCGACCTTTGCCAGATGACACCAAGGTGCCTCTGTTCACGTCCGAAAGCAGCTTGTCTCAGCGCGAAGAAGAAGTGCTTCAATGGGTCGCTCTGGGTAAGACCAATGCTGAAATCGGGCGCATCCTGGCCATCAGCGAATTCACCATCAAGAACCATTTGAGGAACATATTCAAGAAGCTCAATGTCAGCAACCGTGCCCAAGCTGTGGGCAAAGTCACCACCCTGACTTGCCATGCCTGATACTCCTAATCTGCTTGAAGTCCCGGTGGTTATGCCTTCTGCACCTATCAAATGGCAAGCGGGATCGTCTGCCCTTGGCAATGACAACCTGCTCAGCCAGTTTGAAGCTTTTATCGGACCGATGGCCTACGTGTTTACGTTGTGGGCGCTGTCGCAGTTCTTTGAAGGTGTCATCAAACCCCAATACTTGGTGTTGTCGCTGGTGACATTTGCCATCTCTTTCCCAGGGACGGCCCGCCTGCAGGGTTCGGTGGCGTCTCTGGCCGGTGAAAGTATTGTTAACTGGGCCTGGACCGCCAGTCTGTTGCTGCTCTTGGGTTGGGTCACAGGGTATATCAATGCATTTCCCGAGCCCGTTCTTTACACCTGGCTATGGCTGGCACCTCTGAGCAAATTTGGTGCGGCGATTGCGATTCGCGGTATGGCCCCTACGCTGCACAGCTGGCACGGCCCAGCTCAACCTGCACTGATTGTGGGTATGAACGAGCAGGGGTTGGCACTGGCCAATAGCATCACGGCGTCTGTCTACTCGCGCATCAAACTGGTTGGTTTTGTAGACAACCGCAGCCCCGATCGGCTCGACACCAAGAGTGGCTACAAACTATTGGGCAAACATGAGCAGTTGGCCCAAATCGTGCAAGACCACAGCGTCAAACTCATCTATCTGTCTTTGCCCATGGCGTCCCAACCGCGCATCCTGCACGTGCTGGACGAACTCAAAGACACCACCGCCTCGATTTATTTTGTGCCTGACATGTTTGTCACCGACCTGATCCAGGGGCATGCGGGTAGCGTTTTCGGCACACCGGTGATCTCGGTGTGCGAAACCCCGTTCAAAGCCTCTAACGGTACGGTCAAACGCATCAGCGATGTGGTTTTCTCGCTGGTGATCTTGCTGCTGATTTTTCCCGCTCTGCTGGTCATTGCCCTGGCTGTCAAGCTGACCTCGTCTGGGCCTATCATTTTCAAGCAGCGCCGTTACGGACTTGATGGTGAAGAAATCTTGGTCTACAAATTTCGCTCCATGACCGTTACCGAAGACGGTGGCAGCATTCAGCAAGCGCAAAAGAACGACGCTCGCATTACCCCACTGGGAGCCTTTTTGCGCCGCACCTCGCTTGATGAGTTGCCTCAATTTATCAACGTCTTGCAAGGCCGCATGAGCATCGTCGGCCCACGTCCACACGCTGTGGCGCACAACGAGCTGTACCGCAAGCTCATCAAAGGCTACATGGTTCGTCACAAGGTCAAGCCTGGTATCACTGGCTGGGCCCAGGTCAATGGTTACCGGGGGGAGACCGATACCCTTGACAAAATGCAAGGCCGCATTGACTACGACTTGGACTACCTGCGCAATTGGTCGCTGCAGCTTGACATCGACATCATCCTGAAAACCATTCGCCTGGTCGTGAAAGACCAGAAGGCTTACTGAGCATGGTGGCGCATCGTGTTTTGCACTGCATCTTGCTCGCGCCTACGCTGTTCCTGGGTGCCATGACGGCTGCCTGTGCGCAGACAGATCAAGGGCTGCAACTGCGCGCCAGTGAAACCCTGATGCATGACAGCAACCTGTTTCGCCTGTCAGACAGCGCCAATGTGAAAGAGAGTACAGGCAGGGACAGCAGCTCGGATACCCTGGCCACGACCACCCTGGGCCTGTCTTACAACAAGGCCTATAGCCTGCAGCGCATTGAGCTGGATGTGAGCCTAGTAGATAACCGTTTTCAGAACTCTGACTACCTCAACTTCACGGCCTACAACTACAGTGCCGCCTGGCGCTGGAGCCTCACGCCGCGCCTGAGGGGTACCCTCCAATCCAGCCGCAAGGAGGGCCTCAACAGCTTTTCTGACTATCAGTACAGCACCTTGCGTAACCTGCGAACCGATACCGCCACCGGTTTTGACGCTCTGTATGAGCTCACCGGTGCTTGGCGTTTGTTAGGGGGTGTCTCCCAGACCAAACAGGTCAATGAACAAGTTTTGCTGGTCGACAGTGACTACAGCTTCAACTCGGCTTTTCTGGGGGGACGTTACGACTTCTCCTCTGGCAGCACCATCACTTACAAGGCCACGGCGTCCAGTGGTAGCTACCTTAACCGCAGCTTGTCCGCCGCCAACCTGACCGATGATGGTTTTGACCAGACTGAGTCTGATTTGCGCCTGGATTGGGTGGTCAGCAACAAACTAACGGCCAGTGTCAACGCTGGTTATGTGCAGCGTAGCCACCCGCATTTCGCCCAGCGTGACTACAGTGGCCTGCAAGGCGGGGCCAGCCTGATCTGGGTCATCAGTGGCAAAACAAGTCTCTTGGCCGATGTGTCGCGCAAACTCGGCGCTTATCAAGCGACCTATGCCAACTACGCCCGCACCGACAGGCTGTCTGTTGGACCCAACTGGCAAATCAGCGCCAAAACCACGCTGGGTCTGAGTTTTGACATCTCGCACATCGATTACCTGGACTCGCCGTTCGCCAGCAACCAGACCACCCGGCAAGACACCGTGCGCGACATCCGCCTTAGCTTGGCCTGGCAGCCCAGCCAGTCCACTTCCATTAGTGCCTCTGTGTCCAATGCCACTCGTTCGTCCACTCTGCCAGACACTGATTACCACAGTCACATCGCCACGCTTTCAGCCATATACAGCTATTAACAACCTCCTTGTTTCATGAAAATAATGTCCTGCATTTGTTTAACCATCCCCGCAACCGCGCCAGTGTTTAGCCTGGGCGCCTGTGGTGGCTGGGACGACAAACCCGCCATAACGCAGGTCGCCGTCAAATGGGACTTGGGAAAAATGGCTGTCCACCACGTCAACCAGGTGCTGCGACGCACCAACTCTGCAGGTGTCACACCCGAGGCCATCAGAAACCTCAAGCTCTTTGCAGAAAAACAAGCTTTATCCCTTATAAATAAATGGCTTGTAGCTATAAATATGGGAGTATTTTGGCTGAAACGGGCGCAGCCTTAGGTTGCACCCACACCATTCATAAACCTCACCAAACCAGTCTGCTGCCCATGCTTATCCGAACACTCCGCCTAACCCATGCCTTGTTGGTCATCCTTCTCACGTTGGGTAGCCTCAGCCCTTTTGTCCATGCTCAGCCCGCTGCTAGCAGTACACAGGCCCAGCCAGATTATCCGCTGGGCGCAGGTGACTCACTGCGCATCCAAGTGTTTCAAAACCCTGACCTCATGATCGAAACCCGGGTGTCTGAAAATGGCTCGATCACTTTTCCCTTGATTGGTCCGGTCCAACTGGGCGGTCTGTCTATCGGCGCGGCCGAGAAAAAAATCGCCGATGCATTGGAAAAGGGCGGCTTTCTCAAACAGCCTCAGGTGACGATTGTGTTGCTGCAGATTCGCGGCAATCAGGTATCGGTGCTGGGCCAGGTCAACCGCCCGGGCCGCTTCCCGATGGAGACTGCCAACACCCGCGTGACCGACATGCTGGCCAACGCCGGTGGTACCACTGCCACGGGTGACGACTTGGTGATCGTCAGTGGCGTGCGCAATGGCAAACCTTTTCGCAAGTTCATCGACATTCCGCCATTTATGTGCATCGTGCCCCCGTGTTTTATATCTATGGCGAAGCACAGCGCCCCGGTGCTTATCGCGTCGAGCGTGATATGACTGTGATGCAGGCAGTGGCCCAGGGCGGGGGGCCCACCACCCGGGGCTCAGAAAAACGACTGCGCCTGAACCGTAAAGGCACAGACGGCAGCATCCAGCAGTTGGAACCATTGTTGACGGACCCCGTTTTGCCCAATGACGTCATCTTTATTAAAGAAAGCCTGTTCTGATGACACTCCAACAACTCCTGCTCATCCTGCGAGCGCGCTACCAAGTGGTGATGCTGGTTTTTCTGGTCACCGTCGCCACGACGGTGGTCATTAGCCTGTTGCTGCCTAAACAGTACACAGCAAGCGCGGCCGTCGTTCTTGATGTGAAGTCACCAGATCCCGTCAGTGGCCAGATGCTGCAGGGCATGATGTCCTCCAGCTACATGGCCACCCAAGTCGACATCATCAACAGCGACCGCGTGGCCAAAGCCGTGGTCACGCTGCTCAAGCTCGAAGACAACCCAGAGGAAAAAAACCAATGGATTCAAGACACCGATGGCAAAGGCCAGTTGACCGATTGGCTGGCCACTGCCTTGCAAAAAAAGCTGAACGTGTTGCCTAGCCATGACAGCAATGTGATCAACATCAATTTCACCGGCACCGACCCCGACTTTGCCGCTGCAGTGGCAAACGCTTTTGCCCAAGCCTATATCAAAGTTAATCTTGATCTACGCCTTGCTCCTGCTCAACAATATGCTACGTTTTTTGACGATCAGACCAAGGCCGCCCGCATCCGCCTGGAATCTGCGCAAAAAGCCCAGTCGGATTACCAGCAAACCAATGGCATCACGTCGGTCGATGAAAAAGTAGACTTTGAAACCGCAAAACTCAACGAGACTAGTAGCCAGCTGACGGCGATTCAGGGTCAAACCACCGACAGCCAAAGCAAACGCGGCAGTAGCAAGGCAGACACCATTGCCGAGGTCATGCAAAGCCCGCTGATCAACGGGCTTAAAGCTGATATTGCGCGAGCTGAGGCCAAGCTCAATGAAAGCAGTGGCAACCTCGGTAAAAACCACCCACAAACCCTGCGTAGTGAGGCTGAGTTGGCCAGTCTGAGGACACAGCTTGAGAGTGAAACGCGCAAGATCACCAGCAGCATCGAAACTGCTTACCAGGTCAGCAAGCAGCGCGAGGCCCAGTTGCAGGGCGCTTTGGTTGGCCAGAAAAACAGGGTGCTGCTGTTGAACAAACAGCGTGATGAGCTCAATGTGTTGCGCCGTGAAGTTGATTCGGCCCAGCGCGCATTTGATGCGGTAAGTCAACGCGCATCACAAACTAATCTTGAGAGCCAAACAAACCAGACCAACATTGCTGTGCTGAACTCTGCGTCGGCACCCCCGGTGCCATCTAAGCCCAAGGTCGTTCTGAATATCCTGGTATCGATCGTTCTAGGCGTGTTGCTGGGTATAGGCCTGGCTCTGCTGCTGGAACTCGCCAACCGGCGTGTGCGTAGCGTCGACGATTTGTTAGATGCCCTCAACCTGCCCGTGTTGGGCAGCATTGCCCATGCCGGAGCCGCCGCATGAACGCTGCCGCAGACACCATCACCACACTGCCCACTCGCACTGAGCCGCGCAGCATAGGCGACATACTGTTGGCCAGTGGACGCCTGCGACCAACTGACCTGCAGCGTATCTTGGACAGGCAGACCGAGAACAACACACAGTTTGGGGAAGCTGCTGTTGCGCTGAATCTGCTTACAAAGGACGACATCGACCAAGCATTGAGCCAACAGTTTCACTACGCCTACCTCAGTCCTACTGACACGCGTTTGAGTCCGGAGCTGGTGGCCGCTTACCAGCCCTTTGGCGTGGCTGGCGAAAGCCTGCGTGCCGTGCGCAGTCAACTGATGCTGCGTTGGTTTAACGGTGACCCGGCGCGCAAAGTGTTGACCGTGGTCAGCGCGGCCGTAGGGGAGGGCCGCAGCTTTATCGCGGCCAACCTAGCTATTGTGTTTGCTCAGCAAGGCCAGCGCACCCTGCTGATTGACGCTGACCTGCGTGCCAAGCCAGAACGCGGCCAGCAGAGCTTGTTCAAGCTGGAGCGCGGCCATGGTTTGTCTTCTGTGCTGGCAGGCCGGGCCAGTCTGAGCGAAAGCATGCAGAGTGTGCCCAGTTTGGCTGGCCTGGTGGTGTTGCCCGCTGGGGCGGTGCCGCCTAACCCGCAAGAGCTACTGGGCCACGCCAACTTTGGCAAGCTGTTACACAGTGCCGCCCATCTATTTGACGTGATCCTGATTGACACGCCAGCTGGCAGTGCCTTTGCCGACGCTGAGCTGATTGCCGCCCGTGCCGGTGCTGCACTGACTGTGGCGCGCAAACACATTACGTTGCTGCAGCAAACCAGCAAGTTGGTCAAGCGCCTGCAAGATGGCGGCGTAGCGCTGATTGGCTCGGTATTGAACGATGCCTGACGCAGCCCGCCAGCCGAAATCCCGCTTGATGTGCCATCTCTCATGCCTACCTTGAACGCCCAGCCTGGTCTTAATGCGGCTCTGCAGACTTGGCTGCCGGTGCTGGGTATTGGCATGTGTTTGATTTACCGAAACTGGGCCGACATGCTGGCAGCCAGGCAGGGCCAGACCGCCAGTGAATGGGTAGTACCCGTATGAAAGTCGTTCACGTCGTGCGTCAATACCTTCCATCAATCGGAGGCATGGAGGAGGTTGTTCGCAACCTTGTGCAATATCAGCACACGCAAACCCGGTACCAACCCACAGTCATCACGCTCGACAGGGTCTACCGTGAACCCCATGTCCCGTTGCCACATAGTGAACTTTTGGATGGCATCTCCGTTCAGCGCCTAAGCTATCGCGGTTCGGAACGCTACCCACTCTGTCCGCAAGTGATTGGTGTATTAAGAGACGCTGACTTAGTGCATGTGCATGGCATCGACTTCTTTTTTGACTATCTCGCTCTCACGCGCCTATTGCATGGCAAACCGCTTATTGCTTCGACCCATGGCGGCTTCTTTCACACCAAATTTGCCCAAGGGCTTAAGCAGGTCTTCTTCAATACGGTCACCCGCACATCTGCCCTGGCGTATCAAAGAGTTATCGCCACCAGCAATAACGACGGCGACATATTCAGCCAGGTAGTCAAAAAATGCAGCTTGCGAACCATAGAGAACGGGGTTGATATTGAAAAGTTTGCCGACGCCTCTTCAACCACGCTTGAGCCCACGCTGATTTATTTTGGTCGCTGGTCGGTTAACAAAGGACTGCTTGAAACCTTGGACGTTGTCGCCGCGTTATGTGCGCTGCAGCCACAAGTGCCTTGGCAGCTCATCATTGCGGGACGAGAGTACGACCTGAACGCTGACACCATTTTCAAATATGCCACCACTTTGGGTATCACAGATCGCATCGTGATTTCCCCCAACCCCAGCAACGCAGATCTGAGAACCCTGATCTCCAAAGCCAGCTATTTCATCTGTATGTCGCGCCATGAAGGTTTTGGCATTGCACCTATTGAGGGTATGAGTGCAGGGCTGGTACCCATCTTGAGCGAAATACCGCCCTTCAGGCAACTCGTTGACAGCAGTGGTTCAGGTCTGATTCTTGTACCCAACACAACGCCAGCAGACCAGGCACGGCAAATAGCCGATTTACACACTCTGCAAGAAATTGTGTCTAGCGGCAATACGACCCGCCGTGCAGCCGTATGTCGTGCAGTCACTCCTTTTTCATGGACTGGTGTGGCTGCAAAGTATGTTCAGCAATATGACCAAATCATGGCGTCGTTGTAAGTGGTTCCAAGTCTAGCTATCTGCGTATTTTCGTATCAAGGAGCATCTGATGAAAACAACCAATAACGTAGAGCAAAAGCCCGATACGGTTTCTACCGCCGCGATAGCGCCACATAGCGATAAAGCTGTTTTACCTAATTTGGATGGCATTCGCGGCATGGCATGTCTTTTGGTCGTACTGTCGCATATGCCATTGCAAGGCAAATTCATAACTTTGGGTGAAACTGGTGTTGGAATTTTTTTTGTACTTAGTGGTTTCTTAATGAGCTATCTATACGGTCTTGCCAAGTGGGATTGTGAAGCAGTCTGCAAATATGGTATTGCCCGTTTTTCAAGAATTGCTCCGATCTATTGGTTTGTTATAAGCTTATGCATATTTATTTCATACTTAAAACCAGATGATTTTTTTGCGTTAAAAATTACAGGAGTAACAAGTGTTGCTCGGCATTACCTTTTTGGAGGGAATGTATTAATATTTTGGTCAATTCCTCCTGAAATACAATATTACATTTTTTTTATATTTGTTTGGTGGGCAGTTTTTAATCGTTTTAAATTTGCATTTACTTTGCCTTTGTTAGTTATTGTTTGTGCCATTTTTGTACTAACACACAACCTTTGGCCTGGTTTATCGCTGCCGAGGAATTTGCATTTCTTTATTGCTGGAACGTTAGCCGGATTTATTCCAAGAAATGTGTGGAGTGATAAGGTTGCGCAGAAATATCTATCTGTGTTTCAATTCGGTTCTGTATTTATTATTGTGGCACCATTGTGGTTATATGCTTCAAAACCAGAATTCTACAAAGCAACAGAGATTGGCATGGCTTTTGGGGTTGCCATATATTTTCTCTCTATATCCTCGGTATGGACAAATGTAATATTTGCATCGCCAATGATGAGAAGAATTGGTCAAGCAAGTTTTTCAATTTACTTGACACACATGATTGTATTTTATTATGGTGTGAAGATTATTGGATTGAATCATGATGTATATACCTCGCATTGGTGGATTCTTGGGCTATTGGGTGTAGCACTTCCCATGCTCGTATCGAAATATATTGAGATGCCGCTTCAAAAAATAACTCGCCGGTTTCTTGAGGGATGGTTGATGCCGATCATAAAAAATCAACGTAACGAGAATGGATTATTTTTTGAAAAATCAAAAACCAGGATAGAAAGTATCTAATGCAGAACAATTTTTTCTTATGCTGTAAATATATTTATAAATGTATGTGAGTGTTTAATTAATAAGTTTTACCAAGCATCTCAAATTCACTGGTGAATAAAATGAATAAAAAAAAATCAAAACCAATCTATCTTATAGTTACTGCAACTCATGACTATAGAACACCTCGTAGAACAAGTATTCATTTTATTGCAGATGAACTTGCAAAAAGAGGGTGTGTGAAATTTTTTTCGCTGCGTTATAGTTTTCTCTCGAAGTACAAAAATGATATTCGCACGATCGTCGATGAAAAAAAGAACAAGATAGAGAGTGTTAACGATGTTGAGTGCTACTTGTGGAAGACGCCTATTCATCCATTTAGTATCACAAAAAAAATATTTTGTCCATTGGAAAATTTTCTTTTCTGGAGTTATGAGAATTTCCCAAGCAAAGTCATGACTCAATGGATGAAAGAAGCTGATGTTATTATTTACGAGAGCGGTACGGCGAGTATTTATTTTGAACTCGGGAAAAAAATAAATCCTGGCGCCAAACATATTTACAGAGGGTCTGATGATCTAGCGACTATTAATGCAGCTAGCTACGTTCGACGCAAATTCACAAAGATTTCCACGGAGATGGACTCGCTATGTCTTTTGTCTAAACGCATGGCAGACAATATTTCCAGCAAACGTAATTCATACTATGTTCCCAGTGGACTTGATGAGAATTTAAGTGAACTTGGTGAACCGTCGCCCTTGCCCAGTGGTACGCACGCCGTCTCTATTGGCTCAATGCTGTTCGATCCTTCTTTCATCGAAATCGCAAGCCATGCATTCCCACAGGTGACCTTTCATGTCATTGGATCTGGTCATCCACGCGCACCAGGCTACGGCCCTAACGTGGTCGTGTATGGTGACATGAAATACGCTGACACTATCAAATATATAAAGCACGCCAGCATTGGACTCGCCCCCTATATTTCGGACGATGTACCTGTTTATCTGGCGGACAGTTCCCTGAAGATGCTGCAGTACGACTACTTTGCGCTGCCCACCGTTTGCCCACACAGTGTGACGGGTGCGTATCCATCGCGGTTCGGCTACACGCCCGGTGACGCTGAATCAATCAAGACTGCGACAGTTTCTGCCTTGGCAGCCCCTCATTTACGGACACGTCAAATCTTGTCCTGGTCTGGCGTCGTAGACCGTTTGCTCAGTCCGACTGACTACGATGACACAAGCATTTGAGCAAATGGGTACCCATTCGCCGTATCCGTGCGAGGGCGGCGAATGACTGAGCACCGCAATAAACTAGGTGCTGGGGTGCGATGGGCCATGTTTGACAACCTCGCTCAACAGGTCCTTTCGTTTTTGATCTTTATGGTCTTGGCGCGCTTTGTGGCGCCTCAGGATTTTGGGTTGATTGCGATTGCTCATGTCATGGTGACCTTTATTCGCCAAACATTGTTCAGCGCCATTTCACTGCCCATCACAAGGGTAAATACACCTTCAAACGCGCTCTACTCCTGGGGTTTCTGGATATGTGTTTTTTTAGCCGTATTGATGTCGAGCGTGATGCTTGCAGGTGCGGGCTTCGTTTCGCGTTTTTATGCGCAGCCGGAATTGATTCCGGTACTCTCCTGGATGAGTCTGGTGGTATTGACGACGGGTATGGCTGCAATATACGAGGCACGCCTAATGCGCCAAATGGCATTCAAGCCTCTGGCGATTCGCTCGATTGCTTCCGTGACAATTGGCGGGAGTATTGGTATTTTTCTTGCCTTTCATGATGCTGGTGTATTTGCTCTGATTGCACAACAAGTGATTACCAGTTGCATAGGGCTGATTTTGCTGGTTGGCCAATCGCGCTGGCTGCCACAAATCAAATTGCGCGGTACCGATTTCAGTGAGGTTTTGACCTTTGCGCCGCGCGTTGGCATGACAGGCCTCTTTGGCTTTCTGGCAAGTCAGGGTGACACCCTCTTAGTTAGCGTTTTACTGGGTAGCTACGCAACGGGCATATACAGTTTTGCAAAGCGGCTGACATCGGCTGTTTATCTGGTCATTGGCAGTTCTTTGCTCAAGCTCGCTCTACCGGCCTTTACGGAAGCAGGGAGGAAGCCCGAGGCACTGCGTGATGTCTATTTGCGCATGTTTGGAACGTCACTTTTCCTAATGGCACCGTTGCTGGCTGGAATCAGCGTGTTGGCCAAACCACTGATTACCCTATTTTTTGGGCTAGCGTGGGTACCCGCTGCCCCCGTGGTTGCCTTACTTGCGTTGCTTTACATCCTGCTGGCCATCAATCAACTCAATGACAACTTGATGCTTGCTGTAGGCACACCGTCGGTATCAATGATGCGGGGTCTAGCGCACACCGCACTGTCTCTGATACTCGGATCACTGCTTTCTGCCCTGGGTTTAGGGTTGTCCTGGGTTGCTGCGGGCTTCGTGCTCGCTGGTGCCATTGTCTGGCCTTGGCCGCAGCTGCTGGCGAACAGACACACGAACCTCAGCACCATGAAGCTGGCGTCTGCCATGAAAAGTCCGGCTATAGCGACGCTTGCGATGGTGGCCTTTCTCCTGCTGACAAGCGCCTATTTGCCCCAAAACGCACTTGCCTTCGGTGCTGTTGTTATTGGCGGCGCCATTGTGTATTTTGTGGCCCATTTTTTTGTCATGAAGACTTGGCCACATTCTTATGACGCACTGCGTGACCTTCTCCATCGACGCGGCGTCGTTCGACCATCGGCATAGAGCAACGACAAAGGTTTGAAATGTCCAACACCACGCAGCTCCATAGATTGCCACTTGCAGGTTATCCAATCATCTCGACCACTGCCAATGTCTTGAGTTCTTTGCTGCAAGAGCGGTTGATAGAGACCAAGAAAACCGTATTGTTATTTGCCAATACCAACTTTGCTTTGAAGTGTCAGGCCATGCGCCCNTGGTTCAATAGCGACGAGGTGGTTATTGTGAATGATGGGATTGGCCTGGACATCGCGGCTTCTTTAATCCATGGACACCGATATATTGAGAACCTGAATGGCAC
>WSSedL1CaDRAFT_10001196_pt1 | contig 15932 bp, 16 predicted proteins | sample WetSurSL1Cattail_FD_9464 | JGI IMG/M metagenome (IMG submission 9464)
GTTGAGTCATCGTCCGATTCCGACGGACTTCTATGTCCGGATAATATTGCGGTGATTTCATCCTCTGCAATTCCCACTCCATTATCCTTGATGGTAATATACAGATCGTCTTCATGGTCCTCTACCTTCAGCAGAATCTCCCCTGTCCGTTCAAGACCTCGTATTCCATGCTTTACAGCATTCTCCACAATTGGTTGGAGGATCATGCTTGTAACCAGAACCTCACTGACATCGCCGGTAATTTCCTTTTGAAAAAGAATATCCCCGGTTAATCTGACGTTTAATATATAGATATAATTATCAACTGTCTCAAGCTCTTCCTGAAGCGTCGTATCCTGTTCCATCTTTTTTACATTGTAACGGAAAAGATCTGCCATCTTCTCCAAAAATAAACCGGTCTGATCCGCTTCCTCCATCATTGCCAATTGAACTCCTGCGTTCAGGGAATTGAACAAAAAGTGCGGGTTGATTTGAGCCTGCAAAAATTTCAGCTGGGCATCCTTTAAATGATTTTCCATCATAAGCTGCTGTTCTTTCAATTTCTGCTCATTATCCATATCTTCTTTAATACGTTCAATATAGCTTTTGATATTTTTTAACATGGTATTAAAGGTGCTCGCCAGTATTCCCACCTCATCCCTGGATTTCGGTGTGATGAATCCGGTATTAAAATTACCGTTGGCAACCTCATTCGCATTATGTGCCAATTGAACGAGAGGTCCTATCATGTTTCGAAGTATTACCATCAGCAGAAACAAACTAATTAAGACGATGCTGACCATTATGATCAGACTAAATGCTTCCGTATAACGCAGCGATACAATCAATAACTGGTAATTTGCTGAATTTTGTTTTAGCTGCTCCGTACTCAGGTTGCTGATATAGGCGTTAATATAGTGATTCACTAATTTCGTATCTTCATAGGATGTTTTATATTTAATTACGTTTCGACCGCGCTTTTCCTTTACCGTCTCATCCGTCAGCGTCAGATATGTCTCTGACATACTCTTTATATTCTTCTCTAACATCAATAGCCCATCATCTGTAATATCAGCATTTAGATTATCAATCAAGCTCCTGTATTCCTGTTCACTTTTATAATAGTTTACCAAAGTGGATGAACTTTTTGTATTCAGATATTCATGGACATAAGATTGAACCTCCTTCAACTTCTCTGATAGCTCATTGGATACAATATTGGAGGAATATACCGTATCAACCTTCCGCAGCGAATGGTTAATATAGGTTATATTATTTATGTATCTTGCCGGGAGGAATTACCCTCCTCTAAAACATATAATCTCATATACATTTAATATGGGCGAGAATACTTCCCGCCCATATTAAATAGTTTTTTATAGCAGCGAATACGTTATATTGCTAACTGATTATTGTGCTGCCTGAAGATATCCGTCATCACCTACTGTATAGTAGCCTGTGTCAACTAGGATTTCTTTGTAATTATCCTTTGTTACAACATCCGGTACTAACAAATAGGAAGGAATAACACCGGTGCCATTATCATAGGAAGAAGTATCATAAGCTGCTGTACAAGTAAATTTATCAAGCAGGGAGGCATCCGGTTTATTACCAGCCAGAATTTCCTTTGCAAGAGCTACAGTTACAACTGCTTCATTTGCTACTGCCTTATAAACAGTCATGGACTGTTTGCCGTCTAAAAGGTTCTTTAAGTTAGCAACATCGCCGTCCTGTCCGGTAACAAGCGGTTGATTGGTTCCGGCATAATCTGATTCAATTGCCTGAGCTACACCAAGTGCTGTTGAATCATTGGAACATAGAGCAATATCAAGCTGAGTTCCATCTGCATAGTAAGAAGCTAAAACGTTCTGCATACGATTCAGTGCATTTTCTGTTTTCCATTTATCAGTTGCAACTTTCTCAAATTCCTTCTGTCCGGAAGGAATAACGATGGTTCCATTGTCAATATAGGTCTTTAAGGTATCCATAGCGCCATTAAAGAAGAAGCCTGCATTATTATCAGCAGGATCACCTGCGGTACATTCCATGTTGTATTTCTTGTCGCCTGCATTCGCAAGGTCTAAGGTATCAATGATATACTGACCCTGTAATTTACCTACTGTGTAGTTATCAAAGGATACATAATAGGAGATTGCATCTGTGTTCATAATCAGACGATCATAGGAAATAACCGGAATATTCTGATCCTTTGCATCCGTTAATACGGTGGATAAAGCTTCACCATTAATTGCAGCTACTACTAATAGGTTAACTCCTTCAGCAATTAGGTTCTGAAGATCATTCACCTGCTGATCACTGTCGTCATCCGAATATGTAAGCTCTACTTTATATCCCAAAGCTTCAAACTGAGCCTTTAAGTAGGCACCGTCTCTGTTCCAACGTTCCAGAGATTTGGTCGGCATGGAAACGCCTACTGTAATGTCCTTTGCATCTGTGGCAACCGGTGCAGTCGTTGCTGCTGCCTTTGTTGCAGTGGCATCTGTATCCGTTGATGTGGGAGTATCTTTGTCAGAACTACATCCAATCAGTGATATTACCATCATAACAGTCAATAAAATTCCTAATAATCTTTTTTTCATAATTAACTCCTCCTATAAATTTAGTTTGGTACAAAAAAACTATACCATAGGAGAAGTAGCACATGCTTTATAACCACTAGGGCATTCTTGGTGATGGCCGAAAGATTCCCAGAGCACTAGCAATATATTGATATGTCAGACAGGACAAAACAAAAATGTACTGGTATATTTTAGGATGTACGGTATACATTCAAGCCAATCGTACCAATTAAAATAAGTGTGATAAAGAAAATCTTAGGAATTGTCATGGATTCCTTAAAGAACAAAACTCCAATCACTTCGATCGCAGTGATTCCCAGTCCAGACCATACAGCATAAGCAACTCCAATTTCAATTTTCTTAAGTGCCATTGATAAGAACAACAAGCTGGCAACATAAGCTGCCAACATAGCTATTGTATATTTTAGGTTTGACAGTCCATGCGCCACCTTAAGCAACGCTGTTCCGGTCACTTCAAATCCAATCGCAAATATTAAGTATAACCAACTCATAATAAATCCTCCCACTGAATGTGTTCACTACTTTACTAAATATATGTTATAATATACCAGAGTTAAAATGGGCTGTAAACAAATCTTATCTGTAAATGGAGGTAGTTAAGCTATGTCAAATCAATTTCAATTTGAAGAACGCTCTGATTTTAGAATATGGCTGGAGGAAAACTGTCAGTCCTCAGAAGGTATCTGGATACTGTTTGGAAAAGCGGACGGACCTACAACCATGAGTGCCAATGATGCGCTGGAAGAAGCTTTGTGCTATGGCTGGATTGATGGGCAGATAAAGCGTATTGATGATAAGACATACCTTAAATACTTCGCCCAGCGGGTAAAAAATTCAGAATGGTCTAACAAAAACATAAAAACCGCTGAAATGCTTGAAGCTTCCGGCAAGATGACAGACTATGGAAGAATTAAAATCGAGGAAGCGATTCGAAATAAATACTTCAAGGCAAAAGAACGTGTTTCGGTCAATGACACTAATATAGAAGAATTTATATGCCTTATAAAGGGTACTGAACCCGCATGTTCCAATTATATTGCTATGTCTCCCTCTGTAAAACGGACTTATGCCCTGCATTATTTTGATGCCAAATCAGATGCAACCCGTGAAAACAGGTTAAAAAAAATTCTAGATCGTCTGAATCAAAATCTTAAACCAATGTAGGCAAGAGTCGCCAAAGGCAGCACATGGGAGGTATTATGATGATAGAAATAAAGAAAGAACAGATGAACCTGATTGCTGCTTTATTTACAGGAATAGAAGATTCCATGGTGAAAGCCTGCCTACAAGGTTATATGGGAAACGCATATGTCGAAAACATTGATAGCCCAAACGCCGCACTAATCGTGAGTGGCGAATACAGCTTTTTTGGTGGCGATCCAACTACTGCGCAAGCAGAGTATCTAATCAAAAACCTTTTTCAGGCTAATCAAAGTGAAAGTACGGTAGGTATCTACAGTGAGGACAAACCCGAATGGAGGAAGGCGTTATTATCCGTCGCTCAAAATAACCCGGTTGTCGTTCCCCGTTATGGTATCGCACAGAAGGATTATGACTTTGACCACGAAGTCCTTGATGGTTTCATCAATGCTGTAGCAAAAGAATTCACTCTTACACGTTTTAATGAAGATATATATCAGCAGGCCATCAATGAGGACTGGTCGAAGGAATTCTGCGAGACCTTTCCGTCCGCCGAAGATTATCTGTCCGGAGGCTTCGGATATGCGGTTTTGGATCACGGGAAAATGGTATCCGGTGCTTCAACCATGACCGTTTATGACGGCGGTATCGAAATTCAGGTTGCCACAGATAGCAAGTATACCAGACGAGGCTTAGCGCTCGCCTGTGCTGCTGCACTAATAAAGGAATGTACCGAAAGAGGGCTTCGCCCATGTTGGGATGCCGCTAATCTAAGTTCTCTGAATATGGCCTTAAAACTTGGCTACGAATATAAAGGGGAATACACGACAATACATATGAGAAAAACTCTTTTATAATAAGTGTCATATAATCCTAGTTGAGTTTTATTCCTGCACTTCACCTGATGCTTTAAAATTCATTTTTTATGCTTCTCGTGAACAGATTCTTAAGTACATCCTCCGCACATTTATTCTTATAGAGAATTTCATAAACCGCATTACAGATCGGCATGTCAACACCATAGTTTTTCCCAAGGTTTAACATTGCTTTGACGGTATGATAGCCTTCCGCCAGTTCAGAATAACTTTCTCCTAAAACAAACGCTTCACCAAACTGTCTGTTATGACTGAACTTCGAAAATACAGTCGCTTCATAATCACCCAGATGACATAGTCCATAGGCTGATAATTCATTTCCTCCCATTGCTCTAATCAGTCTCGATACCTCTCTCGTACCTCTGGACATAAGTGCTCCCTTTAGGGTTGACAGCTTAAGTCCGTCCAGCATACCTGCAGCAATACCAATCACGTTCTTTGCAGCACCACCGATTTCATTTCCCACTAGATCCTGCCCATAATAAAAACGAATTAACTCACTTGAGAATTGCTCCACCAGTAATTTCTTTACTTCTTCCTTATTACTGTCAATGACCATGCAATTAGGTATCCCATCCTGAAATTCCTGAACATGTCCCGGCCCCAACCACACAGCCACATCATTTGAGAAATCCAGATTATCGTTTGCGATTTGTGATAATCTACGTCCTGTTGTAATTTCAATCCCTTTCATGCAAAGAACAAATATTTTATTTGTTATATCCAAAGTCTTGATTTCATTCATTAGTCTTTGTAGCCCCTGAGCATTAATAGAGATAACCACAGTTTCCGTCTTTGTTATACAGTTGATATCCGTCGATAATCTTATCGTTTCCGGTAATGACAATAAATCATTTTTTCTCTCCCGTAAGAATCTCTGCATATGACTTGAATTATCGCGACCATATAAGGTTACCTCATGATTGATACTATCTAAATACCAGGCAATAAACGACCCCCAGCGTCCACATCCGATTACGGTTATTTTCATGGTTTAATCTCCTCTATGTATATTTCCCCGATTGGCTTATTTGCCGGCCTTGGACAGCTCTCAAATCAGGGTGTGAATTGTTTATTAATTCACAATGCTTTGTTAAACATATGTTATAATATACCAGAGTTGAAATGGGCTGTAAACAAATCTTATATTTACAATCGTTCATTAGAATTTTTGCCGGATTATGCGACAGAATACGGTATTATAGACTGGTATTGTACCGCTAAAATCATGTCATGATTCGTGTTGCTTTTCTTCCATCAAAAAAATCACATTTTAAATAATACTTAATATCGCTCTTCCATAGTGCGCGGTATTGTGTATCTTTATTACTGTCAGTTAAGTACCTTAAGGGATGCTGAACCGAGTTTATGAAATGTCCAATCAACTCGGAGGGATCCCTGAAACACTCCCAGTCACAAGCCTTACAATATGGCTTTTCCTTTATACTTTTTATTTTTAGGTTATAGAATTTACCGATATTTTCATTTCCTCGGTAACCACAGGGATATGTATTTCCATCATTAGCATCAACAAAGAAGAAATCAGTACCTCCCCTGCAAGGAAGCGAGCAGTCTTCCGCTTTATAATACTTAATTAATGAGTAGAGTGATACTAATGGAGTGAAAATTCGAATTTTTGAACGATAATTCGGTATTGTGTCCATCAGAGCCTGGAAGAGCTCCACTTTTTCCTCCTTGGTAAAGGTGATTATCGGATTGACCGAAGTTGCTCCATATACTGCATTCATATCTTGATTATTTTCCGGATCAACACTCATCGGATAGCAGGAATTGACCATGGTAAAACCCAGGTTAATTATGAATTGATAGAATTGCTCAAAGGCCTCTCTAAACTCTTCATAAAACAACTCCCGATCCGTCATCTTCATGGATATCTTGCCCGCTCCTCCGGTATTTCGGTTGATTCCCAGATTTGCAGCCGGGTATATACCATAGGAATGAAAAATAGGTAATGCCTTTTCTATTCCCCGAATAACACCCTGCAGCCCACGCATTTGTTCGTGTGTTTTTGCCTCAGCTGAATCAATACTGATCCAAAAATTCCGAAGTCTGGTTTTTGACAGCTCTTCTGCAAACCTGGATATCTTGTCCTTGAAATTAGCATTGTCCGAATCCATAAACATAAAGCCATTGGTTCCCGTTCTTATATATGGGATATTTGTACTCGAGGCATATTGAAGCATTCGCATTAATGAGGGCGTATCTAGAAAAGGCTCTCCACCGGTAAAAGAAAGCGCTTGAATGTTTTTATTTGATGCAGCATCAATCATTTTAAGAACTTCCGCCTCCGATATTTTACTTCTCTTAAAAAGCTCTGTTTTTCTCATACTGCACTGGGGACAGGTTGCATTGCACTGATCGGTAATCTGAATAATTAACTGTCCCGGAATCCGGCCTTTTATGATAGAGATAATATTATTACTTTGATATAGCGGGTTTTGTGAATTCATCATCGGTGTCTCCTTTAGCCTCTACCTACTGAATAATATTGAAAACCTTTTCGCTCCATTGGTTCCTTTGAATAAATATTTCTAAAATCAAAGAAGAACTTTCCTTTCATAGCCTTTCTTATCTTATCGAGGTTTAAGCTTCGAAATTGATTCCATTCCGTCATTAGAATCAAAGCATCTACTTCAAGCGAAGCATCATATTCATCCATGCAGTATTTGATGACCGAAATGCTCCTGTTTTCAAATAATTTAGCAGCATTTTGCATTGCCTTCGGATCATATACGCGAAACTGCGCACCCTGAGCAGCCAGCTCTTCCAATATACCAACTGCAGGGGACTCTCTCATATCATCGGTATTATTTTTGAATGCCAATCCCAGAATACCTAAGGTTTTTCCTTTTAGATGTCCCATCTCCCGAAGTACTATCTCAGCCAATCGCTTCTTCTGCTTTTCGTTTGCTTCAATGGTGGCCTTAACAATTCCAAGATTACACCCATATAAGTTACCGATATGCACTAGTGCTTTGGTGTCCTTCGGAAAACAACTGCCCCCAAATCCCGGCCCGGCATGGAGAAATTTCGGATTTATCCTGCCGTCCATGCCCATACCCATGCCAACCTGCTGTATGTTTACCCCAGTCTTTTCACACAACTCGGTCAATTCATTAATAAACGATATTTTTGTCGCAAGGAACGCATTTGAGGCATACTTAACCATTTCAGCAGTTTCAATATTTACAATCAGAAATGGGGTTTCATTTAAAAATAAAACCTGATAGACTTCCTTCATAACTGCAATCGCTTCTTCTGATTCTGCGCCAATTACAACACGATCTGCATGCGTAAAATCCTGAATTGCTGAGCCCTGTCTTAAAAATTCAGGATTTGATATAACTTCAAAGCTCAAACTCAAATTTCTGGCGACCAGCTCTTCTTTGATTATCTTCTTGACTAACTGTCCCGTTCCAACAGGGACAGTCGATTTATCCACGATTATTTTATGACTGTTCATATAGCGCCCAATTTGATGCGCAACCTCAAATACATTCACCAATTCAGCACTTCCATCTTCATTTTGAGGTGTACCGACAGCTATAAATATAATATCACATTCATTTACTGCCTGATATAAATCAGTAGTAAAACTGACTCTTTTGTTAAGTAAATTCTTTGCTAACAAATCCTCCAGTCCGGGTTCATAGATAGGCGGTATTCCTTGATTTAATTTACAAATGATTTCTTCATTCCGATCTACGCATGTAACCTGCCAACCAAAATCAGAAAGACATACTCCTGTAACAAGACCAACATAACCACTGCCAACAATAGCAATTTTCAGCATATTGATATACCTTAAGCTCCTATGTAGCTCAACCCCTTCTTTATTAATATTTCTTGATAGATATCAATCAATCCGTCAAACACCTTATTCCAGGACCTCTTTGAACTGAATTCAAGTGCGTTTTCCTTAAGATAAGTTCTTAAATCCACATCTCTGATGAGTTCATCCATGCACTTTGTAAGCTCTTCAACATTTCTCTCTGAAAACTTAACGCCTGTTTCCCCCTGCATAATAATTTCCCCTACTCCACCGGCATCCGCTCCTATTACCGGAATTCCGGAGGCCATTGCTTCCAGAATAACATTACCGAAGGTTTCCGTAGAGGATGGACAGACAAAGATGTCGCACGAGGCATAGATTTCAGAAAGATCCTTCCCTTTTTTAAACCCGGTAAAAATGGTATCCTTTGGAAACATTTGTTTACATTTATCCAGGTAAGGGCCATCTCCGGTTATCACCATAGCAACCTGCCCCTTGTATTTTTGTCGGATGCTATGATAGCTCCTACTAAGGACATCCAAATCCTTTTCATAGGATACCCGGCCAACATAGAGAAAGGTAACCTTATCGGTTATCCCGAGCTCATTTCTTAACCGCTCATTTCGATACATTGGATGAAAGCTCTTAAAATCAATACCTCTGCTAAATATTTTCGTATTATTAATTCCATGGTTAAACAAGAGCTTTTGTGCAGCATTGGAAGGGCAGAGTGTAATATCATTTTGCGTATGAAACCATTTTAAATAATTCCATATCGGCTGTTTAAGGAAATTCATTCTGTAGTAATCTGTATATTGTCCAAAATTGGTAGTATAGTTGGATATGGTAGGAATTCCATGCTTTTTTCCATAGTTTAATCCTGCTATCCCCATATTAAATTCTGTCATGATATGAATAATATCAGGCTGAAAAGCCGAGAGTGATGCAGAAATTCGAAATGTGTTAGGAAATGCAACCCTGTTTTCAGGGTACAGGATAAATTTGATACTAAGAAAGCGTTCAATATTGGAATCCTGCAATTCCATATCATATTTTGGTGCATATATTTTGTATTCTATTCCGGCCGTCTCGTAATACTGTATTAGTTTGGTCAGTGTATTCGTAACTCCATTAATCTGGGGTAGATAAGTATCTGCAAATAATGCAACTTTCATATACTGCCTCCCTCTTTGATTAAGAAAGAATAGAGTGCCATTGTTGCCTCGCTCGCAAGAACCGAGAAATATTTATAGTAATAAATTATGGATTCACAGACCCATATCGTTGAAGTAAATGCATACTCGATATCTCTATGTATACTTTTGGGTTGGCTAAAATAATCATTTCTCATCTGTAAAATCATTGAAGAAATATCATTTCTGGGTTCCATATTACTTGGCTTTAACTTGAATTTCTGTTTGATCCGAATACGAAAAAGCTCTAAGTGAAGTCTGATCTCGTAAAAGAAATGATGTAACTTTTTGTTGTGAAGTTCCTCGTTTAGATGATAGTAGCAAAAGAAGTCGCATACATAGTGACAGATCTCTCCAAGTGCTTCCGAAAATTCCTCTTGTGTTACTTCCTCTTCGGTCAACTGATTTGCCCTTTCACAGACTGTTAACAGACAATTCTCAAGAGTATGATGATTTCGATACGGTGAGGGTAAATCCGGCTTAATATTTCCATAGGAAAATGCTCGTTTATCCAGCTCAACCTCTACAGCGAAGTAACGATATAAAACTTTTGCAATAAAAAGATGTGTAAAAAAGTACATATACCTGCCTCCTTCGATATAATATTCTTACTTCTTATATAATTATATTATAAAATGGAATAAATAGTTTAAATTGTGTGTCAATTGTATCTAGTGTTTTTGTAAAATCATGTATATAAAATGAAATTTAGTTTTTCACTTAACGTGCCGTATCTACAACATGAGAAATAAGTGACAACACCAAATAGAAGGTATATAATTATGGAACTTATACTTATTGCTTATAACTAATTTGTTGTCTGAATTAAGTTTGTATCGGCAGCACTTAATAAATATTATTTTACTGACTAGACCAGTAACAATTATGAATGAAAATGGAGGAGAACAGATGGATTACATATCTTACTGTGGCTTGTTATGCCACAAAAGGATATAACGTGTGAAGGTTGCTTCTGGGGTCAAAATGACAGCACAAAAATGTGCGGTGACTGTGAAATCAGAAATTGTGCACGTGTACGCACTATCGAAAACTGTGGAGTATGCCCAGATTATCCTTGTGAAATTGTTGAAAGAAGAATTCCAGTGGATTGTGAAAGCAGAATAAGGCTTGATAAAATCGCCGGATGCAGATGATAAAGCTAACTAAGAAACCTAAAGCATTGAATATCTGATTTTAAATAAATCTCACTTTTGGGTAGCTAATTACAGTAGATAATTATTTGGAGGGAAACATGAAAGTCTTGTTATTAGATGGGAGTCCTAAAAAGGATGGTGCGACTTCTCTCATTACTGAAATTATAGCAGAGCAATTATCTAAAATACACATTGTTGAATCTATTTGTCTTGGAGATAAAAGAATTAATTATTGTATTGGTTGTAAAGCATGCCATATTGATGGTATATGCTGTCAAGACGATAATGTCGAATCAATTGTTCACTCCATTTTCCAATCTGATGTGATGCTGACTGTTGTACCATCTTATTGGGCTGACGTTCCGGGGCAGATGAAGGTTTTCATAGATAGGTGCACACCCTATAGCAACACGAATCCGAATAGAGTAGAAGTAATTCATAAACCTAAGGGTTATGTGATTGCTCTCCGAACAGGCTCAAATCCTACGGAATGTGAGGAAATTATAAAAAGCATCAATCATTTTTATGGTCATATGGAAATCGAGGAAAAAGGGAGTGCTTATTTCTGCCGGATAAATGACAGGTCGGATATAGAAAAGCAGCGCGATTCTATCACTCTATTATGTGATGAGTGGTTTCAGTAAGAGGAGGATAAGAACATGTGGAAGCTCTTCATATTCTATGGTAATAGATTACGTTAGTGAGTAATCCAAATGGAAGTAATCATTAATGAATCAATTGTGCTTATGCAACAGCATAAGCTTATTAACTGTAGAATAACGGAGATAATTAGATGAAGATAGAAAACAATATTATAAAGTATTACTTAAAAAATGTGATGTTTATTACCGGCACCTCCTACGCGGGTAAATCAACAATGGTATCCCTGCTGGCAGAGAAATATGGGCTGGTTCCATGTGGAGAAAACTATCACTCAACAGTTGCTGATGAAGTTATAGTGCCGGAACGTCAACCAAATTTGTGTTATTTTCGGACAATGAAAGATTGGCAGGAATTTATCAATAGGACACCGGAAGAATATGATAACTGGATACTTGGTGGTGCACGGGAAGCTGCTGAGCTTGAAGTGGCAGAATTGATTCGTATATCGCAAAATCAAAAAGTGATTGTGGATACGAACATACCGCTTGATATATTGCATGAGATTGCAGACTATCATCAAGTGGCTGTTATGCTGTCGCCGCAGGTCATGTCCGTTGAGAAGTTTTTTGATCGCCATGATCCGGATAAGATTTTTATAAGACAACAGATTCTGCAGGCCAACAATCCCGAGATCACAATGAAGAATTATAAAGCATGTATCGCACGGGTAAATAGCAAAGAGCATTACGATGAATATTCCAATAGTGGATTCTTTACGTTGGTAAGGTCTGATGCTGAGAAAGACACCAAGGCTGAAACTTTAGGGGCTCTGGCGAAACACTTTAGATTGAATGAATGATTTTGAATCATCCATTTATAGTAATGTAAAAAGATAACCTTCTCTTTCGTTTGAGTAAAGAAAGAATATTAGCTCACCAACAGACTTTGATATCTGTAACGGTGAGCTAATATTTTACCGTGATTTGATTAATATTTTTTATGATAATATATTACTAATGAGAAGTATGCGACAGGCATAAAGATTATTGTTATTTTAAGAAAATGCAAAAATGGTATTTTTATAGTGTTATATAAAATAATCGAAATAAAAATATAAAAATAACTTAACCAAAATGCTGTATAACCGGCTTTTGTATTAATAAAGATATTCCTCTCCTCTTTTTCAAGCTCAATATTCTTCCTCATTTCAGGTTTTTTCAGCGCATATTTATAAAGAACCAACATTACAATCCCTGTAGGAAGGAACCCTATCGTCATTCCAGACATTATGCCTTTTTGGTAATCAAAAATAAAACCTGTAATACCTGCTACTATGCCTATCATAATAAATATCAAAGAGAACCGGATATCCTTCTTAATAAATTTTTCAACATTCATAGTCATCCTCCTCAAAAATGAAAACTTCTTCAATCGTCTGATGAAACACCTTGGCAATTTTATATGCCAAAAATATTGATGGATTATACTTTCCGCCTTCAAGAGATATTATCGTTTGTCTAGAGACGCTCACTTTTTCTGCTAGCTCTTGTTGTGTAAGACCAAGTTCTTCTCTCCTATACTTAATCTGATTTTTCAATCATGTTCTCCCTTCCTTTCAATGTAAAATCAACTTTACATTTGTAATATAATACCATTTAAATCAAATGTCAAGTAGGCTTTACATACATATATAAAATAAAGCATTGTACGTCAAAACAAATACCAATATTTATGATAATATAAACATAAGGAGGTGCTTATTATGAAAGCATGGGACTCAATTCAAAACTCAATTCATTGGATTGAAGAAAATTTATCAAAGAAAATCGAAATAGAAGAAATGTCTGGAGTAGCATATCTCTCACCATTTTATTATCAGCGGCTTTTTAACAGGCTTGTAGGAAAACCGGTTATGGAATATGTGAAGCTTCGCCGGCTGGCAAATGCGGCCGATTATCTGGCAGCTAACGTAAACAGCAAAATTATCGATGTGGCTTTCCAATTCGGCTTTGAGAATCATGAAACCTTTACGCGGACTTTTAAGTCAACCTATGGGGTGACTCCTGAGAATTACCGCTCCGAACCACGTCAACTCTCACATTTTCTTATGCCTGACATTTCTTTAAACTATCGTCTGGTAGATGAAAATGTACCGCTAATTTCCGATGGTATCACACTAGAGGTTAGCAGAAAACAATTGAATACGCCCCGCGTGTTCTTAGGTCTGAGTATTCAAAATCCAATCGGTGATACTCCGGGTGTCGATTTATTGGGTGAATTATGGGATAAGTTTCACCAGCAAAAATTAGTTATGAAAAACTTATTGCCAAATGGACAGGAAGCCGGTGTCTCTTCACCAGGTGAAACTCCCGGCTTCTTTACGTACTTTGCAGGAGCAGAGCTTGGTTCTACAGATGATACAATAACCGATTTATCTGAGTGGAGTATGCCCCACGGAAATTATGTTATCTGTACCTTTGAGGCAGAAAACTTTTACCTACTAACAACAAACGCGCTGAATAAAGCACGTGATTACATGTTTGGTGTATGGATGCCTAATCATAGTTTAGTTTCAGAACCATTTATGGCTGAGTTATATTATGATACAACCCCCGAGGCTTCAAAGATGGAGATATGGCTGAAGGTAAATGAATAATATCTTCTTATTTTAACTTGTAATATTTTGAACAAATTCCAGTATAAAGCCCTGATAACAAATAGGTTTATATTGGGATTTGTTTTATGCCCAATATAAACCATATACCGTCTTGGATCAATATGTGTAATTCTTGATGGATATCTATTTACTATAACCAATGACTATAAACAATATGTCATTTTATCCTATATATTGAAACATGTGAGTTTGCCATTGTGTCAAAGGACTAACTCCTCTTTTATTATAATTATCAAGTGCAGTTTGAGCATTAATAAAGTTGTTTTCACTGCTTCTATCGGCAAGAAATGTATAGTCAAGGCCTCCCTTAACCTCTTCTCCCGAATATATTTTTAAGCATTCCAGCAAATCAGGTCGGCTTAGGTCAAATGGCACCCAATCCGTACTTGCAGCTACTCCCATATAGTTATAGCCATCCATGCTTTTATGTAAGGATTCCACTCTTTTCATCCCATACTGAAACGATATATTTAAAAGCACAATCCCGTTCTTTACTAAATATTCTCTGGCCCCTTCTAAGACAATTCTTCGAAATCCAAATCCATCATCCCAATCACTTGACGGTGGATTTGATAATATGAAATTAACTTTCCCTCGTAATTTATCAAATTCTTGTTTCTCTTCTCCATTAAAGGGGCTATAGGAATCAGCCAGCATAAAGCAAACTTTATCAGTTACATTGTTGTCCTTAGCATTTTTTGCGGCAATATATATATTTTCTTTGGAAATGTCTAGACCATATACTTTATCAACTAATTCTATTTTTGCAGCAAGTATGGCTAAGCAACCAATTCCGGTTCCCCAGTCGATACCAATACCATTTAATATCTCTTTGTTATTAGTGATAGCTTCTATCAAAATATAACTTGCCGGAGTTAATGAAAAAGTACCCATTGGATGCTTTAATGAGATTCGCCCTAATCCGTTCGTAAACTCTTTCTCTAAAATGGTTTCTTTATACCATTCTGTTCGTAGCAGCTTCATACATATTTGTGGCTCAACATCAAGTTCTCGGCAGGGTTTACATTCAACAAAGCCAAACTTGCTGACACTTTTGATCGATGCTTTGTTTTGTGGATCTGCAAGAATATAGATACACTCAACCTCGAGTTCTTCAAAACAAATATGAAGCAGAACGGGCAAGGCCTCAGAGATATAACCTTTTCTCCAATAATCTTTCCAAATGTCATAGCCAATCTCTACTTGTTTCAGATCATTATCCAGATAATGATATCCGCAGGTTCCTATAAATTTCTCTGTGATAATATCAAACATACCGTAACGAAGATGTCCTTTCCCTTCAGGGCTCTGATAATGCTCAATAATACCTTTTGCTTCCTCCCTGTCACATGGAGGATCACTAAAATACTTACACATGTCAGGGTCTGAAAACTGCCTATATATTGCCTCCAAATCGTTCAACTGCAATAAGCGAAATTTTAGCCGTTCCGTTGAAAAAGGTTCTGATAAACTCATAATATTACACCTCTCCTAATTGGTTAGAAAATCTGACATAAGATTAGACCATGACACACGCAAGAGCCTTTTCGATATATGCAATTCCCTTTTCATAGCTTTCTGCAGCTTCTTTCAGGATTGGAGCCAGCGAGGCGCTACGTTCCTCATTGACACCCCACGGTGAATCCCATGAGAGGTATGGACGTGCCTGAGCAAGGAGTTCAACCTCGTGCTCGAAATTCAACTCAGCGAACCGGAGATTCTCAAGGATACTTTCGCCGTACTTGTGCCCGATTTCGTGGAGGTACGTCACAGCAGCCTTGCGGACGGAGGAGTATACCTGGTAGCAATATGCATCTGCTGCACCTCTGTCCTTTCCCTCGTGTGAGTATTCGTCCGCCCACCGTTTGTAGAATTTAATACCCTCACCCATAACCCCTTCTTCATCGAGGTCCTGTCG
>WSSedL1CaDRAFT_10001197_pt1 | contig 15920 bp, 14 predicted proteins | sample WetSurSL1Cattail_FD_9464 | JGI IMG/M metagenome (IMG submission 9464)
TCTTGCTCAATGATCTCTGGCTCCTCCGGGTGAGGCTCGAAGGTTTCGGACAACGGCTCCCCGGTTTTCCTGTCAACCGTCAATGTATGAATATACTGCTTCAACCCTTTTGTTTCCGGCAACCGCCATCCACCTCCTCACCTTTCTCAATATAGAAAATCTCGCCCAGTTCCTTGCCGAAGTAATTGCAAACCCTTTCCATGAGACCCGGCCCCGGAGAAAACCTCTGATTCTCCAACTTCGACAAATGTGTTCGGGTGATTCCGAGGTTATCAGCCAGCTTTTGCTGGTCAATACCATGTACATCGCGAAACATCTGAATACGGTTTCTAATAGGTACCAAATTAAGTCCTCGCTTGCCTTATACTACATATTGTAGTATTTGAATCTAAAAAAATATCAGGAAATAGCTCAATCATGCTTCGGCCATATAATACCTCAAGCTTTTTCATTAATTTTATACTCGGATTTTTTGCTGAACGTTCAATCTCACTTAAATGCTGCTGCGATATGTTTAGCTCTTTAGCCACATCTTCCTGATTTTTGCCTCCTCTAAGCTCAATTAGCAAATCTCTCATTTCAACTCTCCTTAATACTACAAATTGCGGTACCACTTAAGTATAAAATATACCACTATTTGTAGTATGTCAAGTAGATTTAAGAAATTTAACAACTTGATGCGGTATATCTATGTTTTCACTACTTTTAGCAGTATAATTTTTGTGGAGGGATTTACGTGAATAGAATTAGTGACTTAAGAAAAGAATTGGGATTAAGCCAAGAAGAATTGGGGAAAAGATTTAAACTGTCCCAACAAACAATTAGTGGCTATGAGAATTCGACTCGAGAACCTGATAATGAGACGTTAAAGCAGCTTGCAGAATTTTTTAATGTATCTGTAGACTATATTTTAGGCCATTCAGATATTCGTAATCCCTTAAAGCCTATCATTGTAACAAAAGCCTACCACAACCTTGACACCTCCGGCCTCCCGGAAGAGGACATCAAGAAAATCGAAGAATACGTTGATTTGCTTAAAAAGAAATATAACCCTGATGGTACTTTAAAGAAATAAGTCAGGAGACAAATTTATGGAAATAGAAAGAAAGTTTATTATTAAACAAAGCCATCTACCAAATCTAGATCAGTATGAACATTATGATATTGTGCAGGGGTATTTGTCCCGTCTTCCAGAAATTAGAATACGCAGTAAAATAAATAAACTAGAAAGCAAGTTTTATTTAACAATAAAATCAGATGGTAGTTTAGAGAGAACCGAGAAAGAAATTGATATCTCTGAATTCCAGTTTAATGAGTTATCTCCTTGTATCATAAGCAATAAAATAGAAAAGACAAGATACATAATACCTATTTCCCACAAAGATATTAATCCAGAAAATATTGGGGCGTTTGATTCTGATAAGCTCATTATTGAGCTAGATATTTTTAAAGGATTTCTTTCATACTTAATACTTGCTGAAGTAGAATTTCCGTCAATAGAAATAGCAAATAGTTTCTTACCTCCAAAGTGGTTTGATACTGAAGTTACACATGAAAAAAAATATAAGAATAAAAACTTAGCTTTTGATTAATTATTCAATTGAAACTTTTTTCTTTTTTCCTCTAAAGTCTTTAATTGTTACTACTTTAGGTGCTATACGATTAAGATTTTTGGCTTTCTTTCTTGCATTTTCTATTAAAAATGATACAACTTGGTTTGTTGTCTCCAGACTTATTGGCATTTCCGCAGAATAATAAAGATAAAATGGTTTCGTTTTGATTTTAGTACTTGAACTGCCAAGAATTGAAACATCTCTAAGTCTTACGGGCTTCTCCTTAAGTAATATAAAAGTATTATCCAAATTAAGGTCTTTTAGCTTTACATCTGGATCGACCCATACTACACTATGCATACCAAATTCCCTAAACTTTTCTGTCCATGCTTCATTAAAGTATCCATATAACTTAGTGCAAAAGCTAGAATTATCTTTAATTGTACTAAACAGACTTTCCTTTTCTTCGTCAGACAAATCTCTAAAGAAATAATTATATTCAGCAAAAGACTTCCAAACGCTTTTTTTATACTTTCTCGAAAATAACTCATTATAAAGTTCAAGCAAGCCTTTATTCTCATCATGGTCACTGCTAGAAAGTATTTTAAGATTGCATTCTCTAAAAAGTGCAATAATATCACTGTCATTATTTCTAAAGAATTTATGATTTTTATACCTATTAATTTTATACATGGCAAGAAACTTTGCTAATAAACCATCTACACTAATAGATTTATCTTTACTAATTAAATATCTTGCTGTTTCTCGTAATGTACATACAAGTAGATAATTCGAATAATATGCAACCTTATGATGCCCATATATCCATAAATATTCATAATTTCTAGCCGATATTACATTCTGTAACACACTTAATGAACTTTTATGAAATGCCAGAACAACCTCTACCTTACTATTATCGCAATGATGGTTGCCAAGAATCTTCCCTGTAAACTTTCCATTCATTGTTCCTTTATAATAAACTGATCCAAAAGTAATATTAGCATTCATCGCAGTTTCTATGAATGCATGTTGATTTTCATTACTCTTAAATTCTGCATCTTTTAGCGACAGAAGATTTGTCATGGTTATCTCGGGATTGGTTTCAATCGGAACTATATTCCTAGTCTCAGGTATATCTTTAGTTAACTCTGCACCGGAAACTTTTATACAACCATTATTTAACCTTGCCTTATGAGTAATTATACCTTGTCCGACAAATTGTAATTTACCTTTAATCGTGCCTGTAAAATTACAAATATCAATGATTCCCGAAACATTCGCATCAATTATACCGTTAAGATTGCCAGATAAAATGTGACTATCTACAAAATAATTACTTAGGTCAGCATCTTGGAAATTGGTAGTTTCAATAATCGTTAATGAGCCAATTAATCTATCCGCGTCTATGCCAGGAGTCTCAATTCCAGAGAGTTTTGAATCTCGTATTATATAATCCAGCCCATCCACATCTATTGATTTAGAGTTTAGTAATTGAATAAAACAATTTTTTATTTGATTCTCTTTAGTAGAAATGTCCTTATATTGGCAGCCAATTATTGCTCGAGCAATAAATTCTAAATCACTATTATCGCAAATCGCTCTTTCGAATTTCTCATTTACAACTTTCTTTATTTTTTCTCCAAAGTAATCCTTTACTAAAATAGCACTCATTCTTTCATGTTCTTTACCTATTCCAACATTAAAATCCTCAATAAAAGAATGGCTTTTGTATATGCTCGTGATTTTTCTATTTAGTTTGGTAACAGGATCTTTAGCTGCTTCTATATCATATATATATTCTAGTGTGTGTGAAAAAGGAGCATGTCCACAATCATGAAGTAAGCAAGCAATTGAGAAAAGAACATCATGTTTATCCCAGAACATCTCATTTTTTTTATCCGTTGGCAATACTTTATAATGATTTTTATTAACATCACCCGAATTATAATATAGTTTTACATTTTCTCTAAATGCTTCATAGGCTTTTTTACCTAAATGGAAGGTTCCTAAGGAATGGATAAATCTATCATGACGTGCAGAGGGGTATAAAATCCTCATTCCTGTTTGCTCGATATATCTTAATCTTTGAAATAGCTCTGTGTCAATAAATTCTTCAACAAACGGAACTGGCATTTTTATATATCCATGGATATTATCTCGAAATATTTTATATTTCCAGTTCAGCATATATTTTACCCCAACAAAAAAATTTATATTGTACTCCCACAATATAATCTATCTAAATACCTACTAATGCAAAAAGAAAGACCTAAAAATTATTGAAGTGACTCAACATATTTGTGTGAGGCATCTTTTAGCGCAGTAGAAATAACCTTGGGAAATCTAGAATTAAAATAATCGACATTAAATGTTTTATATCTGTATATTTTATCTCCAATTTCAACAAAGTGATTATTATAAATATTTATTGCTTCACTTATAGATTGTGTATTTAAGTCAAAATAGACATATTGAGGAGTTTTAGATAGACTTGCAATATTATTCTTAACCTCAACGCAATACTTAGCTATATCATCCATATCAATGCCGTAATGATCTGTAGTGTTTACTAGAATATTTGCTAGAATTACTTCAGAGTTAAAAATAATACACATGTTATTTCCTCCACTTTTGTAAAAGTTATCATTATATCATAGCATATATAAAATTGCAACCATATTCTTATACTTTCATCTTATCACTAATATCCAAAATTTTCAATACAAATTTTTAATACTACTTGTCCTTTTTTTGATGATCTACTTTTCAAATTAGTAAAATAAAAAATCCTAATTAGTATAGCAAATTTGTTTACATAATTATCCATATTGTGCCCATAATGTAAGGTACTTATAGCATTTCCAAATTAAAAACCCACATTGCTAAAAAATATAGATTATAAGTAGTAACCGTATCTAAATAAAGTAGTTCCTAACATCTTACCATATCTCTTTTTCAAAGACTTCCAACCCTTTAGGTATCTGCCTTCTCCAATTTTTTATCCCTAATGCCACCATAGATCCACAGGATAACAAAATAGAAACAACGTATAACAATTGCATAGTTATACCCTTTGCTAAAGAAAGCAGCAATCCTAAGATGACAAATATAAGCACAGCAGAACATAAATAAAGTAACGAATTCAACTTCCTTTTTACTCCTACGCCAAGCTTATTTTGCAAAAATTTCGGCAAGATATTGAAGGCTAGTGTACTATTATATAAAACGAACCTTCTTTTAATTTTATTAACACCGATTATTTCACCTTTTAGCATAAGATCATTAGCATATACTCCGGCATGAATAATTTGTATGACTGCTCCTTTACCTGTATTTAAATAATCAAAATCCAGAGTGACTTCATTATTCTCAATATCTAGATTAATATTAAAAGTACTGCCGGAAGCATTTAACGCAAGTACTTCTGCATCCAGGATCCTGATATCCTTGCTTTGAGTCACAATCCTAAGCCTGTCCATTTTTGAAATATCTGAATTGACTATTTCTCTTTTACCCTCGTTCCAAAATATAAGGCGGCTGATTGAAAGATTTTGTACTTTCCCCTTGTCATATAATACTTCAACTTTGCTTAGCTTAGAATTAAAATTAGAGATGAGATTAAATGTCCTCATGTCCCAAAGAGGCCTACGATTCGACTGGCCCTTTTTATAGGCAATAATGGTAGCAATAAGGCCAATTAATAACGTTACTATAGGATTTTTTATGATTCCTATAATTTGACTCATTTAACACCTCTGAAAACTTAAGTTTATTTGTATGATTAAGTTTGAGATAGACAATGACAAATATATCCTTTCATAGTACTCCACGTGCTAAAAATAAAATCAATATCTACAGGATTTCCATAATGAACATATAAGTTTAGTTGTGCAATTAAGTTTCTTTTTGTAACAACCTCTTTCCATGCTTGTATTCTTAGCCTCAGTTCCTTTGAGATATCTTTACTATTGGAACAGAAATTTATAACTCTATTCACCGTGCCACTTAAATCATTTCCATCATAATCGACTTTATCATTTTTTTTACAGTAATATTGTGTAGATGAATCAATAAGGGTTCTGTAAAGAAAAGCAGTAGCATATGGGTAATACGAGATATTTAATTTACTTAACTCAAAGACTAGTTGGTAAATTTTATTACCTAAATCGTCCATGTTCCGAAATTTATTAATTATTTTGCCTTCTGCTTGGGTTATGCATAATGATTTTTTAGTACTTAAAGTAGGTCTGAAGATAATCTCAGGTTCATAAGAATCTTCTTGTTCACTATCTTCGCTTTCTCTAGCATCAATACTTCCTTCTTCTTGATACTGTCCATCCGAGGGGGTATTTTCTCTTAAATTTTCTTTAGTATCTTGAGAGCCCTGTTTATTTTCATTGATATCGTTGTCTTCGTTATCTTTGTCATTCTCATCATCTCTCTCAAATTCACCATCATCATTATCTTTATTTGGTTTTCTTTTGTTTTGAGGTCTCTTTGTTGTAAGGTCAATATTAAAAATCAAAAATAATATAACCCCTTTTATAAGATACATTAGCTTGACAAATACTTCGTCTTGAATGAAATCTGCTCTCTCATTAGATATTTTCAATTCTTCTTTTATCTCATTGAAATATGGAAGATTTATGTATCCGTAAACGTTATGAGGCTTTAGTCTAGTAGATTTTTTGCGTTGCGAAAAGTCGGCAAGTGCAAGCCAATCATTACTGTCAGATAAATAGTTATAAAGAGCGTAATCATTAACATAAAAATTAACACCTGCCCCATAATCCTTTAATTGCCCACCTGCTGTTTGTTTCTCATAAACTAGAATGCGTCCTTCAAATGTAGGTACACCATCTAACCCATCAAATTCAGCAAAATCGTAAGTATCATTTGTTCTTGTTTTAATATAATCTTCTATACCGTAATGTTGAGACATAACACTCACAATATTTAATATTTCATATGATTTGATTTTAATGGGATCATCATTTATATGGTTTTCGTTATCAATACATTGAAAATACATCTCTCCATTTTCGCTATTAAATTTAAAATTGACATCATATAGCATTTGCATAAATTCAGTTTTAAATAATAATTGATGAGCTATTCCTTCATCTATGGCTAAAGTGATATTAGGAAAAACGACTTTATCATGTTTAAATAAGTACGTAGAAATATGACGAAGTTTTTTTATTTCAATATCCGATGATAGTAAATTCATAACTTGCGAATATACATTATTAAGAGTTATTATAGTCCCCTTCTCAATATTGGATATTTCACTTTTTTTATAATTATATATACCTTCTGTCTTATTCCAGTCTATTTCATATATGCCATCAGATTCACTTTTAGTTTTAATATTTATATTTTCGCAAATAGAAAATACTGATAACAATCCCAGCCCCTTATTACCTGTAAAAAACATACCTTTTTTATTCAATACGTTATCATTACTTTTTTTAAATGATGACCCAAGCATAGATAACTGCGAGATGTCGTTAAGCGAAAAACCTATGCCATCATCAATCACTATAATATTATTGGCGACTCTATTATAGTGAATATTAACATTATCCGCTACTGCATCAATTGAATTTTTTATTAGCTCAGAGATAACAATCAAAGGACTACCTACTGTACCTAATAAGCCCGTAAGCGCTGAAGAATTTACCTTTAGACTCTTTTTCATTAAATCAACTACTTTCTTTCTTTTTATATATAGTAATGTATTCTTTATTCATTGATACTACCGATCCGCACTCGGGTAAATGTGAAACCTTCAAAGGCATTCGTTTCCCAAGAATTTTGCGAGTAATAACCAGTTCGGACTCCAATTTAAACTGATGTGCCAATCTATCATTTAAAATATTAAATGGAATTTCTTTATTATCAACTCTACGATTTCCTAAAGTTAAAACCATTCTTTTCCCTGGTTTCAGAACACGTGCCATTTGATAAAACACATTACAATAATCATGAAAGAAGTACTTTACTTTTTTTTTCTTCTCATAACTTAGGTCTGTTAATAAATCTTTAAATAGAGAATCTGAAATGTTAGGAACATATCTTCCACCTAAACTTAAGCTGTCAATCTGCGTAAACTTTGATAATAGATTATGATCAAATGGATCCAAATCATCTGAATCTATCCATAATAAAGGTAAAATAGAATATTGGCCATATGTAACCGTCGTATGATTATCTCCATACGGTGGTGAAGTACAAATCAAATCAACACTATTTTCATCCATTTTTTCTATCGTAGCATTCGCATCACCAGTTTTTAAGTCTATGGAATTGCTTTGATATGGAAAAATGTAGTTTTTATAGTTAATAGAAATATGATTGATGAAATATTCAATACAATCATTTTCCATATCTTGTATTTTCTCCTCAGTTTTTGTATGTAGTTTAAATGTAGTAGATCGCGTATTACCATATTTTCGAATTGTATCGGCAAAACAAACCCAAAAATAGCGTCTGTTTATGATATTTTTTTCAAGCTGTATAGCCTTTCTTATTAAACTTAGGTCATTTATGACATCTTCACGAAACCATTTTTTTATATTAGTAAATGAATGAGGTTGAATATTCCCTAGAAGTAGAGCTATATGAGCTTTTATCTGCTTAATACTTTTACTGATATCATTTAAAGATACTCCTTCAAGTTTTACTCGGGATATAAGTATTGCTAATGGATTAATATCTATTCCAAATACATCAAGGCCAAATTTATTACCTATTGATAATATAGTCCCTGAACCAGAAAACGGATCCATGATGTTTTTTATTGCTTTGTCATTTTCAAGAATTTCATATAATAATTGCTCTTGCATTGGTGCAACCATTGTAGCTGGATACCTAACAAGAGCATCTTTTTCTCTATATTGTGAGAAATCCCAATAATCGGAATTATAGCTTTTAAGATTTTCTATTAATGTCATGATACTATCCTTCCGCGTTTAACTTTTGTATTTACCTCTTGAATTTAATATTCGACAGATTTATTGGAATTCCTCCCCAAGTCAGTATAATATTGAAACTAAATTTATTAAATCTCTCATAAAACATTTTGATTTTTATGTACTTATACTATATAATAGAACATATGTTCTAAATATGAGGCGCTACTAATGGTTGAATTAGAGAAGTTTGATATTATCCTTCAAAAATGCAGGATTATCAAAGAATACCTCCCGCTTCCAGAATCGATACTCGGGTATTATTACTGTGACGGGCTATATTACATGATCATGCTCAATGAAATTATTCGAAGTGATATACAGTTGGATAGGTGCGTCCTAGCCGAAGAAATTGGCCATTACCATACTAGCATTGGCGATATTACACCACGGAAATATATGTGTTACCGGGATCGGTTGACAATGGACAAGCAGGAACTACATGCAATGAGATGGGCAACTGACTTTCTTATACCAACCAGGTTATTACTTGACGTTATCAGTACCAATAGGACCATATCCCTGCCGGAGCTGGCAGACCGCTTCATGGTGACTCACGAGTTTCTCATGCAAAAACTTGAGTTTATGTCCAAGCAGAATGGCATATGGGACCTGGATGGTAAAACAGCCTTATACCTTTACAACTTCCCTTCAGTCTACATATATGAAAAAATATGAATGAGGTGTTTTAAATGAAAGCAGCAATTTACGCAAGATACTCAAGTGACAACCAGCGTGAGGAATCCATAGATGCCCAGGTGAGGGCAATAAGCGAGTATGCACAAAGAAACGGAATAACGGTAGTCAAGACATACGTTGATGAAGCAGAATCAGCCAAAACTGACGACAGACCGAACTTTCAGAAGATGATCCGTGACTGCTCCGAAGGTATTTATGACTGCATCATCGTTCACAAGCTGGATCGCTTCTCAAGGAACAGGTATGACAGTGCTTTCTATAAGAAAAAGCTCAAGGAGAATGGAATACGGCTCATCTCCATACTGGAGAACCTGGACGATAGCCCGGAATCCATCATCCTGGAATCCGTCCTTGAGGGCATGGCTGAGTACTACAGCGCCAACCTCGCCCGGGAGACCATGAAGGGCTTGAAGGAAGCTGCATTGAAGTGCCGGCACACGGGAGGCCTGCCTCCGCTGGGGTATGATATCGATGATAATAAGGGTTACAAGCTGAACCTGCTAGAGGCTCCGGCCGTAAAAAAGATATTCGAAATGTATACAAGCGGGATAAGCTATGACAGGATCATTGACTGGCTGAATAAGAATGGCTATAGGACAAAACGCGGTGATGTGTTTGGAAAGAATTCTATCGCCGCTATTCTATGCAATGAGAAATATACCGGCGTTTTCATTTTCAACAGGACAAAAAGAAAGGTCAATAGTCATAAGAATAAGCCTGCTGATGAGATTATCAGGATACCTGACGGTGTACCACGTATTATTGACGACGATCTCTGGCGTGAAGTGCAGGCGAAAATTGAAAAGAACAGGTTTAAAGGTGGCAAACATAAGGCAAAGAACGAATATCTCCTTACAGGCTTAATAAAGTGTGGAAAGTGTGGCTTTGCCATGACCGGAAATACCAGGCGGTCCGGGCAGAGCAAGACAATTTACAGCGATTATGAATGCATTGGAAAAAAGACAAAACATATATGCGATATGAAAAACATTGGCAAGGAATACCTGGACGGTTTGGTCCTTACTGTGCTTTACAAAAACCTCTTTGCACCGGATAAGATAGATTTGGTTGTTAATATTCTTTATGAGTCTGCAATACAGCAGGCCAAGGAAGTAAGCAAGGATTTTATCCAGTACCAGGATGAGTTGAAAGGGATAGAGAAGCAGATTAGCAATATAGTTAATGCGGTTGCTGATGGTATGTTTCACATATCCATGAAAGAGAAAATGAATGAGCTTGAAGCAAAGAAGCATACATTGCAGGGCATTATCGCCGAGTTGAGGACTTCACCTGCAGGTATGCGGTTCACAAAGGAAATGATAAGAAACTATTTGTTGAGAGACTGCGATTTGGAGCATATGAGCTTCGAAAGTAAACAGAGACTGATTCAAACTTTCGTTGAATCAATCTCTGTAAAGGCTTCCACAATCGACATCGCGTCGATTGTGAATATCAGTGGTTGCGGGGGCAGGATTTGGACCTGCGACCTTCGGGTTATGAGCCCGACGAGCTACCGGACTGCTCCACCCCGCGGTATATTGTTTGGCTGAGATTTTCTTTTACTCAACCGCGCTTATACAGTATAACATCGTGATTCCTATAATGCAAGCGGTTTGATAAACAATTTTCCGGCAATATCTGGCATACGGCTGGCTTGAAGCATGCAATCCACCTACATCTCCCGGAAATCATGCTAAAATCATCCTAATTTCTTCATTGTCCAGGCCATATTTCTGCCGAGGTTTCTCATGGTTTCGATTCCTTCAGCGTCATTCAGAACATCTCCGCGTTCTTCACCGACCGCCATGTTCCAGTAGGTCGAGCCGGGCACGATCATCTCAGAAATGCCAAAGAAGAAATTGATTGCCGCATAGGTGAAATTGGAACCGGCACGCCTTACTGAGACCACTGCCGCTCCCACCTTCCTGCGAAGCAGCCCTCCGTTGGCCAACGCAACAAAGCCCGCCCTGTCTATGAATGCCTTCACCTCTGCAGTGACATTACTGAAGTACGTCGGAGATCCAATTAATACGCCATCGGCTTCGAACAGCTTTGCCAGGAACTCATTCATTTCATCGTCTTTTCTCGCACAGCGCTTGTCTTTGTTTTTCCAGCACAAGTTACATGCAGCGCAGCCAAAAACCTTTCTTCCGCCAAGCTGTACAAGTTCGGTTTCAATGCCTTCCTTTTCCAGTTCCTCAAGCACGATTTTCAAGCTGAGCTCAGTATTTCCGCCGCGTCTGGGACTACCGTTGAATGCTACTACTTTCATATGGATACCTCTTATAGAATTATTACTGTCTATGATAATTACACAGGAGATATTGCTTCGCCGCAACCTCAATCCTATCCGGGCGCTTGTAATATCCTTCACAAGTGTTCACACTCTTAAAATCCCGCGATACAATAATAGTATACTCCCCCCCGGACACAAAAAACCTCCCTGGAATTTTGTTCAAGGATGCATTCCTTTTACAGGTATAAGAATGAAAAATCATCCCGCAGCTGTTGATTTTAAAAGAGGCATCATGGAAAGCCTGCCAATATATGACGCATCTAATCCTGGAAATGATAATTTAACAGTCACAAAAAATAATAGGCTCCAATATCTGAAAAGTGAGAGTTTTCTGCTTCGCCGGTTTAATCCATCAATGACTGCAAATGATTTTCTATTAATTTCTTTTCATGCGATATCAGATTGTCAACATATTCCCTGGTAGTGAAAACCAAGCTTTTATGCTTGAAAGTTATCTGTACACCATATTCATTCCTTCCGTACAATACTTTTTTTCTAACAACCACACCTTCGATATTAAAAACTCTACTGGAAATACAAATGTTTACTTCAATACTGTCTTCGACTGTCAAATCCGAGGCTGAACAAATACGAAGCCCTTCATAACTGATATCCTTGATCCATGCCGGAGAAACTTTCTCCTTGGCTGTCCCATACTTTATATAGCTGAAAATGGACACCGGATATCTTGTATGATGCCTGCGTTCATAATCAAAGGTGTTCATATCAGGTGAAACCGTTATTTCATTTTCTTCTGCTTTTGACAACACAAACCCACCGATGATCTTTGTTCCTTTTTCCTTTGAATACTTCCCGAAAGTCACTGGATCACCTTTTAAGACATCATTGTATAGATCGAGAGCATCATTCAATTTTACAGTAAAGAAATTATCTGGAGTTCCACTGATCAGCGAGCAGGTCACGGGGTTTGATCTTGAATAATGACGGAGTGCTAAAAAATCATGAACATATCGATTCATATCTTCCTCCCACAGCTGAATAATGATTACTGTCACAAAAACATGAAATATATGTAAAATTATACATATGTGACCGTGCATTGTCAATAGTCCGGATTTCATAGCATGGGTGAATCATCCGTATAATTTTTACCCTATTACCAGTCATCAGATCTTCAGCGTATTTTCACCAAAAACATCTGCTTCATCATAAAACCTCTTGCCAAGACTAAAGGTTATTTTAATGCTTCAGTTATGGGTCGAAGGGAATTCATGGCAAAACCAAATAGCAACATTGAAAACACCATTTTCTGTATATGCATACTTATCATAAAGCGTACATCATGATAAAATTACAAAAAGGGCCTTAAAACAAGCATTTAAAAAAGCCAAGCGGCAGGAAATAATGTATTAGGAAAATACCGCGGTAATTTTTTGAACATCGGAAAAAAATGAAGCTATAACTGTAGTTATTAAAAAGGATATGATTGTATCAACAGAGGTATAAAGATGAGAAAGAAATATTTTTCAAGCAGGATGTTCATAAGACTGTTTTTATCTTATATCGCTATCATAACTGTTGCTATGACTGTCTATACATCTGTTATCTTACATGAAACCTCGTCCGCAAATAAATCCGACATGACCAGATACTACACGTTAAAGCAGCAGGAGCTCAAGAATGTTTTTGAGTCCTACATCATGGAAGCCAGAAACGCCACTTCCAGAGTCAAGGCATCCCAAATCATTAGAAATCTATACATAAATATGACGGCTTCAAGCAAATCAGTCGATCCATACACCCTGTACCAGAGCATTACTGAATTGAGTTCTGCCCGCTCAGTCAATGGGAATACGAATATATATGACATGCTGCTTTTTCTTACAGGCGATTACAGGGTCTATACAGGCGGCGGAGTACTGGTACTGCCGGAGGTCTTCAAAGATAAGGCGCTGGATAAAGAAAAAGTAAGCAGAAATACATTAATTAAGTTACTGGGCATTAGCGATATACCGGATTTGAGATTCCAGAAGGAATATTTCATTTATTATGATAACTATTCCTATTACAGTGATTCCACAAGCAAGGGGCTTTTGTTTGTGCTGATGGACCTGCAGAATATAGAAAGAAGTATTGGGAAACTTGTTGGTGAAGGGGAAAGCTTCAAGATTTATGAGAAGGGTGTACCCGTAATAGAAAATACGGAATACAAAGGAAACAATGGAGTGGTTTTTACCTCGGAATCTTCGCTTATGCCGGATCTAGAATATGAGCTGATAGTAGATAAAAGTAAATTTAATATAAAGCTGAATACATCTTTATTTTTCATACTGCTGATCGGAACTCTTACAAGCTTTTTGTTCATCTTTTTCGCATACTATTTCAGTTGTTCCTATTATAAACCGATTGGAAATATAAAGAATCTTTTCTTCCTTCAGCGCACAAAACTGCACAGCAATGAAATGGATGATATTGTTGATGGGATCACCAGTCTGATCGGAGAACGGGATGACTACAAAAACAGAATGTCAAATGTACGGCCTTTTGTTCAGCAGGCAATATTACATACCCTTATGGCGGGAAATCTCGATCGTGAAGAGGCGGAATATTTGTTTGAGTCCAATAATATTCCCTTAAAAGGTCGCTTTTTCTCCGCTGCGGTTTTTAATATCGGACTGGCGGAAGGCGTCATTTCAGACGGATTAAGCTTTAGTACCGTGCGAAGGTATATATCTGAAGCAGCAGATTCATGCTCTTCATCTAGTATGAATCTGCTTTGTTATGAAAAGGATTATTTTAATATAATAGTTATTATTAACAGCGATGGTAACGAGGACATTTCGGACCTTATCTATAAGATGTACGGGTACGTCAAAAAAAAGATATACAATTCACAAATAGCTATTACGGTTGGTGTCGACGACATGTATAATGATCTGTCATTGCTTCCAGCGGCTTGCTCCAACGCAATGAAGGCATTGGACAGTATGCTGCTGGAGGGGCGTGGATCTATCTTCTTTTATAATACGCAATTTGATATCGGCGATACCGCATACTATTTCCCTGCAGATTTTCAATTCAGAATTGTTAAGGCGGTTCGCTCCGGCGACACCAAGGCTATTGACGATTTGTTCGACGATATTTATAAAAGGAACATATCGGAATATGATTGGTCTCCAAAAACGATCCGTATCCTGCTTTATGAGCTTTACATGGTAACACAGAAAATCCTTGTAAAGCTAAATCTTCAAAACGATATAAAAGTTGATGCGGAACGGATTGAGGTATCGGCGCCGCTGAAAGAGGTATTTGAGTATTATAAAGGGTTTTACGCCGAGTTATGCCAAAAGGCTATAAAGGTTGTCCAAACCTGCGATAAGAATAATGAAATTATAGAGTATGTACGTGCAAACTGTTTTGATCCAACCATCTCCTTGCAGAGTATTGCAGAGCATTTTGGATTGAGTGCGAAATTCATATCAACCATGTTCAATAAGAAATTGAATATCGGGTATGTTGAATTCTTGCATAATAAACGAATGGAACTTGCGATGGAGCTCCTGAAAAATTCTTGTGTTACCATTGATGAGGTATGTGAAAAATGTGGTTACAGCAGTATCCTTACCTTCCGGCGCCATTTCCTGAATGCAACGGGACTGAACCCAAGCGATTATCAAAGAAAATTTGACATTTGTTGATATGTCCCTATTTAAGGCACTTCTACGGTTCTGCTTCCTCTTTTGAACATAGAAAAAAATGATGCTTTAAAAGTTAATATTGTTGATTATATAATAATTCTGCAGCAGGAAACCATGCAAAATGTACTAAAGTACAAATATTAAAATAGCGAAAGGGGCTGCGGTCTTGGATAATCAGAAAGTCTTGGACAGCTGGAAAGTTGCTGGTAAGCGGGAAATGACAATAGGAGCGCTTGTAAAACGTGATAAATATCTTATTATTATGTTTCTTCCTATTTTTCTTTACTATCTCATATTCCACTACTTGCCTTTGGCAGGCATAATAATGGCCTTTAAGAATTTTGTACCCGGCCACCTGTTTTTCGGTGGAACATGGGTCGGCTTCAAATGGTTTGAACAGTTCTTCACCTCAATTTATTTCTGGAGACTTTTACGCAACACGTTTCTTCTGGCTTTCTACCCTTTGATATTCGGGTTTCCAATACCGATCCTGTTTGCAATATGCATTACAGAGATAAAGAGTACTGCTTTCAAGAGACTTACCCAAACCATTACTTATCTTCCCTATTTTATTTCTACCGTAGTCATTGCAGGTATTTTAGTCAATTTTCTTTCCATGTCGGATGGCATCATCAATATCTTTTTGGAAAACATCGGCCTTGAGAAAATCAATTTCATGATGAGCCCCGATTGGTTCCGTTCTATTTTTACCATATCCGGTGTTTGGCAAACTTTC
>WSSedL1CaDRAFT_10001198_pt1 | contig 15917 bp, 7 predicted proteins | sample WetSurSL1Cattail_FD_9464 | JGI IMG/M metagenome (IMG submission 9464)
AAAAATCTATTACTATGCCTTCGCTTTTTTTCCCGCCGCAGCTTAAGCATAAAAACAGAAATGGGACAACTGCCAGATATTTTAATGAATTTTTCATTTACCTTAGACTAATATTATTTTAGAAGGATCATTTTTTTTACGTTCATATAACTGCCGGCTTCTAATTTATAGAAATAAACCCCGCTTGCTAATTTACTTCCGTCAAAACTTATTTTGTAATTTCCGGCCGCTTTTTCTTCGTTTACCAATAATGATATTTCTTTGCCAAGCATATCATATATCTTTAATACCACTCTGCTTTTTGAAGGAACGCTGTATGCAATTATAGTAGATGGATTAAACGGATTCGGATAATTATTCATAAGGCTATATGCGTTAACCTTAGCCGTTTTGTTATCGTTAACGTCGGTAATATCTGCAACAAAGCCAACTGAATCAAGCATAGGCTTAATTTCAGAATTAGCCATAAAATTATTCCATAATAACTGGCTTCTGTAATTTTCAATCATCACAACAATTGGCCCCTGATCTATTGCAAGATAGCTTCCGGCGTACCAGCTTTTCCAAACGTTAAACGCATCCTTAAATCCATAAACGCCCCAAAGATTTTTTCCATAAACATTGTAAAACTCTTTTAATGCGGCAATAGATTCTGTAGGGGTATAAGGCATAGAGGATAAAGCCGCAGTAGGAGAAATTGTGCCGTTATCATTATTGCTTGTCGGTTCATGAGCCAGATATCCAAACGGATCGTCGCTGGCCGTTAAACCCCAGCAATTTGCGCCGTATCCTGGAAACATTTGCGGATTAGCTATACAGTAAGCTCTGTTAATAAGCGTATGATTTTTATTCTGATTAAAATAATTTGTATAACTATCTTTTTTATTCCGCGGATCAAATCCTAAAAATGAATAATGCGCAAAGAACAATGGTCCTCCATAATTTGAGCCCAAATAAAGCGGGATGCCGTAAAAAGAATTTCCATTTCTGTAAGAGGAGCTCCCTGCCCAACCGTTTTTATAACAGCTTGCAGGAATAGCATGAGTCGGCGAAGCTATTGCAAGAAGATAAACTATTTGAGCTTCGTCCCAGCCTTGTATTTTCATATTAATCTGCCATGCGTAATTAGGCGACCAATGCCAGTATAAATAACTGCTTGTAGAAGTTTGCCTGTACCAGTCCCATTCGACTGATTCCCATAGCGTTGTAATCAAAGCGCGGATATTTTTTTCGTTATCATTATCGTTCTTAAAATATTGTCTTGCGGCAAGCAATCCCTGAACCATAAAAGCTGTTTCAACAAGATCTCCGCCGTCGTCATAAGTACTAAATGGAATTACCTTTCCTGTCTCGCCATTTAGCCAATGAGGCCATGCGCCGTGAAACCTATCCGCCTTTGCAAGAAAGTTAAGAATTTTTAGCATCCGCTGAGCTCCCTCGTCGCGCGTAATAAAACCGCGTTCAATACCTGCCAACATAGCCATTACGCCAAAGCCAGAACCTCCGGTAGTTACAGTATTTCCCGAACTTAATCTTTCGCGCGCTAAACCAGAAACCGGATGACCGTAATTCCAAAAGTAACGAAAAGACGCTTCCTGAACCATAGTAAGTAGTTCGTCGTCAGTTAAATTTTTTGTTGTAGCCGTAACGTCGCTTGTGGGCTGCGATTCCGCCAGACTTCCGTTATATGCCGTGATTCTATAGGCAAATGATACGCCAGTAGTATCTACAAAATCACAATATAAATTTGTCGTTCCTGAAACGCTGCCAATAAGTTTATACTTGGAGCTATCAATTCTGTAAATGTTATAACCCTGCGCGCTTACAGTATCCCACGAAATATCTATATGTCTTTGATAAGCTTTTGCTTTTAAATTTAATGGCGTTGGAGGCAAAGATGAATTATTTGAAGTCATCCTGATTTCATCTACAAATAGCGTATGCTCTACTCCGTCCGACGGAAACTGCTCAAAATAAACATCTTTAATTTTCGTAATATCAGTACTGCCTGTAGTACTTTTAAATATAGATGCCGGGATAGAAATTTTTGTCCATACTTTGGCTGGAATATCTCCGGTATATTTAGATATAAGTCTTTGCAGCGTTTTATTTCCGCTTAAATCTTCTAAGTAAATTACAGGAAGCGAAGACGCAGCCAAACCGTCAGAACTGTAAACATAAAAACTCAACGTATCAATTTTAGTAATATCGTGACCGCTCCATTCGTCAGTAATGGCAATTTTCCAGTTTCCGCCAGATTTTGAAGTCCATTTTAATCTTAATGAATTCGTTCCGCTGTAAGCCTGCGAAGTTTCAACCGGGCATTTATCAGTATTTACTAATTCTAACTGACTTCCGCCGCTAACAGATCCCCAGCTTGGTTCATAATACAAAGAGTTTGGGCTATCGGTAAAAAACGCATAAGACTGCGAATACGCATTAACTGACGCGCATATTAACATCAAGCAAATAGCAAATTTTATTCTCACAAACTTTTCCTTTACATTTATTTCTTGTCTCTTATCTCGATATTTAATTTATCGGAGGAGAGAACTTTATTCATTATCTTATCAACTAATTCAACGTCTATTATATATTTGCCGCTCTTAAAATAATCTGGTAATGGAACGTTAATTTTTTCCCAAAACTCAAAAATAATATCATCTTCCTTAAGGCACAGTTTTGTTACTTCGCCAATTACATTGTCATTATGTTTAAACAATACGGAACAATTCTTATATTTTTTATATGTGTCGTTAATTATGTAAAAATCGACATTTAGTTTTGTTCTGGTAAGATAATTTTTTTGTCTTAAATTAACAGATAGGTAAACCGGATTATACGCGCTTTTCAGAACCTCAAACGCAGTTTTCTTTTTGCCATAATAATCAACAATCGACCAGGTTATAGAAGGCCAGCAATCTACAAACATAAACTGAAATATACCGGTTATGCCGTTATGCTTTTTTTGCCTGTAGAAATTAATTGCCGTTTTCAGCAAATCAGCCTGATAAGACTGCGAATTGTTTACGAATTCTTTTATGTTTTTACCGCGGTCAATTTCTGCAATATTAAACGTTTGGTCATACTGAAAATCGTGATACTCCCATTCTTTCCAGTCATAGTTTTTAAGAGCTTTAGGCGAAAGAAATTTATTTAGCGAATCGACCGCAGGCAGCCCCTGCGCTCCGAACTCTGTTACTAACGGTCCCATTGGAGCGGCTGCATAATGTTCAGTTTTGCCCCAGTACCAGCCGTCATATGGATGCTCTTCGTAATTAGAAGCCTTTCTAATTATTCTTGTATTATCTTCGCTTAATACGGCGTCGTATAAAAACGGATCTACTGCCTGTATTTGTTCGCCCGGTTCATTATGGCAGCACCAAAATGCAATCGACGGATGATTATGCAGCAGGTTTACCATGTCTTTAATTTGACTAACGGCGTTTGCAACAAATTCGTTTGACTCTTCGTAAGTCCATTGCAAAGCAAAATCCTGCCAGACGATAATTCCAGCTTTATCAAACTCGTCGTATAGTTCCGGGCGGTTAACATGGGCATGGACGCGTACTGCATTGATATTGGCTTCTTTTATCAGCGTTACTAACTTTTTAATTTTATCTTTAGAGAAAGTAGAAAGAAATTGAGTCGGGATAATATTTGTTCCTCTAAGAAATAATTTTTTGCCGTTAATATAAAAATTCTTATCCTCGTCAAGTTTTACTTCTTTAATTCCAAAAATTGTTTTTTGAAGATTAAATAATTCTGATTTAATTTCAACGTCATAAATATTTTGCGCCCCTAAATCCCAGCTGTACCAGAGTTTTGGTTTTTCTATATCCACAGCAAAAGTCAGCTCTCCTTTAGCGGGAGTAAATTTCACTTCAACATTTTGTAAAAGAATTTTCTTTCCGCCCAAATTAATATTTACGCTGATAGAGTCTGTTTGTTCGCTTTCAAAAATATTTATATGCTTTATAGTAAAATGCGTTCTGGCTATTGCTCCGTCATAGATCAATACTGGTTTAATCTTTATCTGCTCAATAAATACTTTGCCGTTATAATGCAGTTCAATATCATTCCATACGCCGCCGGTATTTTTATCCTGGCCATGCTCATAGCTCCATCCTCCGGGTCTGCAATCGTGATGGTTAAAAATCCCCTTAATTAATTGTTTTTTTAAGGGCCAGACTAATTCTGGTATTTCGCGCGGAGAGGCGACTTTTACAACGATTAAGTTTTCTTTATCATATTCAAGAATATTAGTTAACGTAAAATTAAACGGTTGAAAATATCCTTCGTGCGAACCGAGTTTTATTCCGTTAACCCACGCTTCAGTAAAATAATCCGCGCCTAAAAAACTAAGAACGCTAAGCTTGTTCCCATTTTGTTTCGCATCAATTTTGACTTTACGAATAAACCAAACGGCTCCGTCAAAGTTATTTAGTCCGGCAAGCTCCCAATTAGTAGGCAGCTTCATTTCTTTTTTAATTTTTTTTCCGTTAAACAGCGAAACCGCTTCGTCATATTGAAGTTTCTGCTGAGCGTCCTCTAAATAGAACCACGCGCCGTTTAATGATAAAGTTTTCAAGTCTATTCCCACATTTGTTTAATTATAAAATTCGTCATTTTTCAATATCTCAAGAACCGGTTTCAGTTCCTTTTTACTCATAAATAGTTTTTGTATGTTATTTCCATTTAGATAGTTTGCAATCGATAAGAATACCATTGACTGATCTAAAGCCAGATAAACGTCTCCAACTTCTCCGCTATCCATTTTAATGCAATCGTATAAACCGTATTCTCCATATACCGGAAAAAGCCGCGTCATATTTTTTATGTTCAGTACTACTTCATGCGGTTTGTAATTTAATGCAAGTATAGAAGCGTGAGGCGTAACTACGCCGTTCTTGTAGCTTTCCTTAGCAGAGCCAAGATCAGAAACGCCAAACTCCGAATAACCGCCGTCAGGCGTAGAACATGGCGATAATCCCCATATAGGATACTTTAATTGATTCATCGCATAATCTATATGCGACTCTATGATATTTTTATTATTAAGTCCCATTCCCTTTGTAGATATTCTCTCGTCTACCAAAAGCCCAGGCATAAGGACCTCAAATAAGCTGCCTCCCCATGCAGGAACAATTTTTGTTTTGTTTTGGTAAGTATAATATCCGTTAAAGTATTTTATAGTATCGTAATACTTCCAATTGCCAATAGGTTTCTCATGCTGTTCATAAGTAGAATCTAACGTACGGGAAAGGTAATACCATTTATATGGCTCAAGCTGGTTTTGCGACGCCGCATAGTAAAAAGAAATTCTCGCTTCCGAACAAAGCATTTTATAATGATAAGGGCTCATCCCCTCTCCAACTCTGTAACCCAAAGCGAACGCTTTCATCTTTTCATTATACAGCCATTTGAAATCAGCCGCTTTAATAAGCGCGTTACATTCGCCGCCAAACTCTGCCGGATATATTTCCCCAATAAGCCACAGGCAGGCGTAAAGCCAGCCGGAATCAACTGTGGAAATATATTTGTCGCTCGGCTTCATTATGTCAAATTCGTACCAGTTATAATAAAAACCGTTATATGTTTCCAATTTTTTTAAATTATCAAGGGTAGCTCTGATTTTTGCTATCGCAGCCTCTTTAGAGATCAGACCTAAACGCTGCGCCTGATAAACACATAGCATATACAAACCAATGTTTGTAATAGAAGTAAAATGCGCTCCGTTCCTTTTTTTTATGAATATCTTATCTGGAATAAATCCTGTAGACGCGTAAGTTGAATTCTCAAAAAATTTCCATGTGTCTTTGGCTATAGCAAAAAGATAAACGCTATCGCTTAAATTAGCGTCTGGCGCCTGCGCAATAATTTGTGTTGGAAAGTATTTCATACTATCGGCGACTCTTCGTCCTCTTTCCTGCCCGTCAGGCTGCATTGAGTATGAGACCGCGGCGGCAACGCATATAAGCATAATAGTATAAATTATTTTCATCAGTTCTATTTTGTATTTAAAAAATTGCATGCTGTAAATTTTTATGTTTACAGCATGTTATAAGCAAATTACTATTTTCCTAACAATACGGTTACTTCAACCGATTTTTTTGATAAAGGTTTAATCAGATTTCCCTGTTCTTCTTTTCCGTCAATAATCAAAGTCTTAACTCCAGAAGAAACATGATCTTTATTAATCACTTTGATATTGTATGTAGTTCCGCGGAATAATCTTTTTACGGAATATTCGTTCCATTCTTCCGGAATACATGGATCCACAATAAGCCCTTCTTCAGTTGAGCGGACTCCTAATATCCAATCTACAATAACTTTCTGGAACCACGAAGCAGAACCGCTGTACCACGTCCAGCCTGCCATGCCATAATTAGGCGAGCCAGGTCCGTCAATATTGCCAGGAGTAACGTAAGGTTCAGCCACATACTTATCTGGATCCATACCGCTGTAAACAGGAGACAATCTCTTATAAGCTTCATATGTATTTTTACCATCCTTCAATAACGAAAACGCCCATATAGCCCATGTTGCCGCGTGAGTATAAACTCCGCCGTTTTCTCGTCGGCTTGGAGCATAGCGGGAAAGGTAGCCGATATATTTATCCGGTTTTGTGTATGAAGGAGAAAGCAACAGGCATCCGTTATTTTTTAGCAAATGTTCTTTGACAGATTTCATTGCAGTTTCTTTTTTATCGTCTGGAGCTATGCCGCTTATAACAGACCAGATTTGAGGATTTAGATAAATCTTTCCTTCTTCGCATTCCGCGCTGCCAATTTTAATTCCTGAATCTTTTGTGCCTCGATAATACCACTCGCCGTCCCATGCATATTTATCAAAAGCTGTTTTAAGCTCTTTAGCTTTTCCGGTATAATATTCAGCTAATTTTTTATTGCCGGTTTTTTCAGCAATGTGAGTAAACTTAGTTAGAATTAAATAAAAGAATTCCGCCATCCAGATAGATTCCCCTTTCATTTCTAAGCCTACTGCGCTTAAACCGTCGTTCCAGTCGCCCGCGCCCATAAGCGGTAATCCTCTTTCGCTATATCGGGTTAAAACTTTATCAATAGAGCGTTTACAGTGGTCGAGTAAAGTGTTTTCCTGCTTATCGTCATAGAAAGGTTCTTTGTGATTTAGGAAATCATAGTTGTCAGTTTCATCAAGATAATTATATATTAAAAATGGGAGCCATAATAAATCGTCGACCATTTTAGTCTGCAAACCAACCTCGGCAATTGGGTGCCACCAATGCAGAACAGTTCCGTCTGTAAACTGATGACGAGCATGCAGCTTAATCTGTTTTTCTGTCAGCGAAACGTCGATAGGCAGATACACAAGGCTATCCTGAAGCTGGTCTCTAAAACCAAATGCGCCGCTCTGCTGGTAATAAGCGGTTCTGCCCCAAAGCCGCCCGGCTATCGCCTGATAACGGAACCATTTGTTGACTACAAGATTCATTGCTGGGTCAGGAGTATTAATTTCAAGAGTTCCTAATAAATCAGCCCAGCGTTTTTTAACTTCGTTAAATGCGTTTTCTATTTTTTGCGGCGTGTCGTATTTTTTTATAGCTTCGGCAATTTCCGTTTTATTGTTTTTTAGCCCTATATAAACTGCAAAGTCTTCAGTATTTCCTTTTGCTATTTTAACGTCAATTTTAATGCTGCCTATTGAATCGTTCCATTTACCCTGCTTGCCAGATAATTTACCAGTCTTAACGCTTTCCGGTAAAATGAAACTGCCATATTGCCCAAGGAAGCTTTCTTTATCGCCTTCAAATTCCGTGACAGTTTTGTTAGAAGCGATAAAACCAGTATAAGGATATTCTATATTCCAATGCCCTCTATCGCCTAAAGGAATGTCCCATAATCTTTTTGTAGCGGCAATGCCATTTATTGATTTATCAAATTCAGTTTCAATAAATGTTTTATGAAATTCTCTGTGAAAATCGCCTGACGAACCAAGGCACCATTCAAGATATGATATTACAGAAATATCCGCTTCTTCGCCGGAAGAGTTAGTGATTTTAAATTCCCATATTTCAAGGCTGTCGTCAAAAGGAGCAAAAATTCTTAGTTCAGTTTCTATGTTTTTATAAGAAGAATTGAAGATAGCATAACCAAATCCATAACGGCATTTGTAACTGTCTAATTCAGTTCTTGCCGGAAGCCACGTTGGACTCCATACATCTCCGGTTTTATTATTTCTAAAATAAAAATACTTCCCCCAGTTATCCTGAATCAAATCCTGATGCCATCTTGTAATTCTGTTGAATTCAGAATGAGTCTGCCAGCTAAAACCGCCCCCCGTTTGAGAAATTACAAAACCGTAATCTCCATTAGAAATAACATTAACCCAGGGTTTTGGAGTTTTAGGATCAGTAATTACATATTCATTTCCATCATTGCTGAAATAGCCGTATTTAGTCTTAAAATTTTCCATGTTTATTCGTCTCACAGTTATAAATTAATATTTCTTTGTTTAGCAGGATTCCCCAACCACTAGTTTAGTAGAGAGTTTCAAATGATGAATTTTTTTACTATTAACTTTTTCTGTTTCAATTTTTTTAACCAAAAGCTCAGCGGCTTTTTTCCCAAGGTCAAAAATTGGAACTTTGACTGTCGTCATTCTGGGCGAAAGAAATTGCGAAACAAAAATATCGTCAAAGCCTGCAATAGCTATATCGTCAGGAATTTTCATTCCCATATTTCGCGCAATCTGGTAGCAGCCAATTGCGGTCATATCGTTAGAAGCAAAAATAGCCTGAGGACGATTTTTCATTTTTAATAAACTTTCGCTGCAAATCTTCCCCTGTTCAGTAGTAAAATCGCCTCTGAGTATCCACGATTTATTTATTTCAATACCGTTATCTTTTAAAGCGTCCAAATAACCTTTTTCTCTGTTGATCGAATCGTTATTTTCTTTTGGACCCGATATATGCGCTATTTTTTTGTATTTTTTCGTTTTGATAAGAAAATTTACTAAATCATACGCGCCTTTATAATTATCAAGACTAATTGAATCATACTGTTCCAATTCGCTTTTGCTGTTAATTATAATTAAAGGAAGCTGAGTATTCTTTAGCGTCTTTTTAATTTCGTCGTTAATAGAAGGAGTCATAAGAATTATGCCGCCGACTATTCCCTTGCTCATATAATCTATAATTGATTCAACAGTAGACCGTTTGCTATGCGAGCTTGTAACCATTGTATAATAGCCTTTGCTAAAACAAACGTCGTCAACGCCGCGTATCAACTCCATAAAAAATTCGCCAAAAATATCCGGCATTACCAATCCGATAATATTTGATTTTTTTGTTACGAAACTCCGCGCAAGCAGGTTAGGCTTATAATCGAGTTCTTCTGCGATAGATAGTACAAGATTTTTGGTTTCTTCTTTTACTTTTTCGTCTTCATTCAAAGATCGGGATACGGTAGCTATTGATACCCCCGCTCTTTTTGCGATGTCTTTTATTGTTGTTGCCATTTTTATTATTTATTTTAATGTAAACGTTTTCATCATGGTTTAAATTAGATATTTTAATTATATTTGTCAAGAAAACTAATAAATTATATTACAAATATAGCCTTTATTCTTCTTGTAATTTGAATATATAAAGCAAAGGAGCGAAATTATGAACAACTTCTTCAACTTTACTATAAATGGTCTTTTTCTTATTTCATTTTTATTTTTTTCCGAAAGCTCTTTTTCTCAAACAAAAATAAATTTAGACGATTTTGAATCCACTTCCGGTTGGAAAAAAATTGAAGCCGAGCAGGTTAAAGTAGATATTTCAACCGCTAAAGGAATGGATAATAATTGCTTACGTTTAGATTATAATTTTATAGCTGGTTCCGGTTATGGCGGAATACAAAAAAAAATACCTCTTACGCTCCCTGATAATTATGAGTTTTCATTTTACATAAAAGCCGATTCCCCTGTAAATACTCTAGAATTCAAACTGCTCGACTCAGAAGGCTCGTCTGTCTGGTGGCAAAATAAACGCAGTTTTACTTTTCCAAAAGAATGGACTAAAATCACCATTAAACAAAGGCAAATTTCAAAAGCCTGGGGACCCGCTCCGGAACTAAAGCCCAAAAGCATCGACAAAATTGAATTTATAATTACTTCAGTAAACGGCGGCAAAGGAACGGTATATCTTGATAAATTTCAATTGACAGAAAAACTTGCTATACAAGAAGGCATTATTAACCCAATTCTATCAGCCTCGTCTTCTCTCTCTGAAGAGAACTCCCCCGCTAAAGCGATAGACGGTAATATTAATTCGTCATGGAAAAGCTCTTACGCTCCGGCAAATCAGGAGTTTTTTATAGACCTAAAAAGCCAGCATGAGTTTGGCGGATTAGTTATAAATTGGGATAATGTAAACTATGCAGAAACATATAATATACTTTTATCTGACGATGGCAAAGAGTGGCGCAATGCATACGCTGTAACTAAAGGAAAAGGCGGTAAGGCGTTTATAGATATGCGCGAATCCGATGCTCGCTACATAAGACTATCGCTATTAAAAAGCAGAGGCAAAGGTTATTCTATAAACGAAATTGAAATAAAACCAGTTGATTTTTCAGCTTCTAAAAACAGGATATACGAGTTAATTGCAAAAGATAAACCGCGCGGCTATTACCCTAAATACTTTACTCCGGAACAATCGTACTTTACGGTAGCGGGTGTAAATAGCGACGTAAAGGAAACTCTGATTAACGAAGAAGGAATGGTAGAAACCGATAAACTAAACTTCTCTATTGAACCGTTTATTTATCTTGATACTAAATTTATTACATGGAACGATGCTGTTACAAGCCAAAAACTTGAACGCGGCTATCTTCCGATACCTTCAGTAGAGTGGAAATATGACGATATTACTTTAACTACAAAATTGTTTACCGACGGCAAGGCCGGGGCTTCAAATATTAATTTGATTTATACGCTGAAAAACTCCGGAGCCTCAAATAAAAAAGGGAATTTATTTTTAGCCATACGACCTTTTCAGGTTAATCCTCCTTCGCAAAATTTGAACACAATTGGCGGAACTGCCGACGTTAATTCCATACAATATGACGGACATAGTATTTCCGTTAATAAGAATAAAATTGTATGCCCGCTAATAAAACCAGACGGCTTTGGAGCCGTTGAATTTGACGAAGGCGATATTGTCGATTATATTTCGCACAATACGCTGCCTGATAATAAAAGCGTTTCAGATCATTATGGATCGGCTTCTGGCGCGTTTGATTACTTATTTGACTTAAAACCCGGCGAAGAAAAACAGTACTATGTAATTATTCCGTTTCATAACGCTCATCTAAATACCGATTCTCTTTTATCTGATATCTCGCCTGACAAATTAATAAGCAAAAAGTTAGACGATAATATTAATTACTGGCAGAACAAACTTGATTTTGCGCAGTTTATGCTGCCAGCTTCCGCAGATAAAATAATAAATACCCTTCGTTCATCACTAGCTTATATTTTAATTAATAGAGATAATTTTGGGTTCCAGCCGGGTTCGCGTTCGTATGAAAGATCGTGGATACGCGACGGTTCTATGACTTCATCTTCGTTATTGAAAATGGGCATTACAAAAGAAGTAAAAGAATATATCGACTGGTATAGCGGATACCAATATCCAAATGGCAAGATTCCTTGCGTAGTAGATACCCGCGGTCCTGATCCTGTGCCTGAAAACGACAGCGAAGGAGAATATATTTTTCTTGTAAACCAATATTATCTGTTTACTAAAGACGTTGACTTTTTACGCAGTAAATTTGAAAATATTAAAAAGACGGTTTCATACATAGATTTGCTTACTTCACAGTCTAAAACAGAACAACACAAAACTACCGACAGCCTTAAAACATTTTATGGATTGATGCCTGAATCAATAAGTCATGAGGGTTATTCTGAAAAGCCAATGCACTCATACTGGGACGACTTTTTTACGCTTAAAGGATTGAAAGACGCAGTAAATATCGCGGAAGTTTTAGGCGAAGCTAAATATGCTAACGACTATGCCAAATTACGGGACGAGTTTAAAACTAATCTCTATAACTCAATTAATTTAGCGATAAAAAATACCGATATAAATTATATACCTGGCTGTGCGGAGCTTGGAGATTTTGACGCTACATCTACTGCAATTAGTTTGTTCCCCTGCAACGAAAAGAAAAATCTCCCTCAGCCATATTTACAAAACACATTTAATAAGTATTATGATTTTTTCAAATCCCGTAAATGCGATTCTTCTTATGCCTGGATTAATTATACGCCTTATGAAGTAAGGAACATTGGCGCGTTTATTTATATGGACTTACCGTCGCGCGCTCATGAAGCTCTGGAATACTTTCTGAAAGATCAAAGGCCTGCAAACTGGAATCATTGGGCGGAAGTTGTATGGCGCGACCCGAAGACTCCCCGTTTTATTGGCGACATGCCTCATACCTGGGTGGCGTCTGATTATATAAATTCAATACGCTCATTTTTTGTTTATGAAAACGAATTAGATAATTCTTTAGTTTTAGGCGCCGGACTTTATCAGGACTGGATTGATTCTCCAGAAGGGATGGAAATAAAAAACCTTAATACTTATTATGGAACGATTAATTACTCAATTCGTAAAAATGGAAACGATTATTTATTTAATATATCTGGCAGTATAGAAATGCCAGCTAATAAAATTAGAATTAAGAATTTCAATTCAGGCAAACTGCCTAAATCGGTAATAATTAACGGCAATGCCGTTTCCGATTTTGATTCCAATTCAATTATAGTAAACGTTTTTCCCGCAGAAATAGTAATTAAGTATTAGTACCATTATGTATCGGTAGGCTTAATGACTATTCTTCGACTATCGCTCAAGGCGACCATTTTATTATTAACTTACATTTTTCGATTAGATAAAGACAAAAAAAGCCGCTCCGATAAATCGGGGCGGCTTTTTTGCTAAGTTTTTTTTTATTTTAGAAGAGTCATTACTTTATTTGACACTTGTTTAGAACCGTCGATTCCAACTGCGGTAATCTGATAAATGTAATTTCCGCTTGCAAGTTTTGAAGCGTTAAATACAAAACTATGAGAACCGGCCGAAAATGATTCATTCAATGCGACCGCTACTTCTCTGCCTAACATATCAAATACCTTAACCATAACTTTAGAATCCTGCTGAACTGCAAATTTAATTGTAGTTGAAGGATTAAATGGGTTAGGATAGTTCTGGTTTAACGAGAACTGAACCGGAGCGTTGATATTTACTGCTACAGTAGCAGTAACTTTATATTGACCGTCAAAATCAATTTGTTTTAGTCTGTAATAATAATTGCCTAATGAACTAACTTTATCCGTATAAGAATAAGAATTCATCTGCGTAGTAGTTCCTTTACCAGAAACATAACCAACGCTTACAAATGTTTTACTATCGGAGCTTCTTTGAATTTCAAACCCTCTGTTATTAGTTTCAGTAGCCGTATTCCATTTTAGAATTACGCTTTGGCCCGAGCCGACAGAAGCGGAAAATGAGCTAAGTTCAACTGGAACTGTTGTAGTGACCAAATTTAGATTCCTTGTTTCAGAACCCCATTCGCTGCCCCACCATGTTTTGTAGTATGTTCCAGTATTATTCCCATATGCCGTAACGCCAGTTGTATAGTTATCAGGATCGAAAACGCTGATAGCTACAGGCAATGTAGCTGGAGCGGTGGTATAACCTAATTTGTTTAAATATATTGCTAATTCTGCCGTATAGCCATTATCAACCTGAGTAGTATCGTTAACTTTTGTACTAGAACCTTTAACTGCCGCTCCTTTGCCAAGAGTCGTATCAGTGTCAAAGTTTACAGCAGGATCAACGCCTGTCTTATTGAAATATAATTTATATTCCTGAAAAGTTCCGTCGGCTTTTTGTACTTTCATAAAAACGCCGTCGCCTTCCCAGCTATCGCCGTTTCCAAAACAACAAACAGATTTATCATTAGAAGAAATACCAAGATATACATTCATTCCGTTTCGTAAAAACTTAATTGAAGTAGTCGTAGTATCAAGATAAGTTCCCTTAACTAAAGTACCGCTTGTAACTGAATGAGCATATTGAGACGTAGCTGCCTGCGGCCCAAAAACCAAATAATTAATTGGAGCGCTCCACTCGCCTTCGTTCAGTTTACCGTCGACTGTAACAGGGTTCTGTGTTAACGGAACGTCAATAGAAGCAGGATCCTGATACAGGATCAGTTTTTTCATTGTAGCGTCAGAAGCCCATTCGCTCCCCCAATATGTTTTGTCAAAAGTTCCAATTCCGCTTGCATTCCATGCGCCTACGACTCCATCATAACCGTTTGGATCAAAAATGTCTATATTAACAGGAATTGAAGTTGAAGTAGCCGTATAGCCCATTTTATCCAAATTAATAACTAATTCAGCCGTATAACCGCTATCAACAGCGGTAGTATCGTTTACTATCGTATGCGGACCTTTAACTCCTGTTCCATAACCAAGAGTAGTATCTGCAGTTTCAAAATTAATATTTGGGTTAACGCCTGCTTTGTTAAAATATAACTTGAATTCTACGTTCTTTCCCGTAGCGTCCTTAACAACCATAAATAAACCGTCGCCTTCCCAGCTATCGCCGTTTCCAAAAGCGCAAACCGATTTATCATCTGAAGAAATACCAACGTATAGTTTCATTCCTCTGCGTAAAAACTTTACAGTTGCGTGAGCAGTATCTTTGATAGGACCTCTTACTAATACTTCGCCGGTAACAGATTTAGCGTTTAATGTAGTAGTAGCGTTTGGACCAAAAATCAGATATTCGTAAGCCGAGCTCCATGCAGCTTCATTTAACTTACCATCTACTGTTATTGCGGTTGGGGAATATATTGCTTCCATTGCGGCGGGGTTCTGCCATTTCTGCGCGTTGAGATTAAATGTACAACACAACAGCGTTATAAACAATGCTGAAGAGAATTTGTAAACGATCTTTTTCATTGGATGCTCCAATTATTATTATTAATTAAGTCTATTAACTTTGGGCTTTTTATATGCCTGAAAAATCAATCTTATTAATTCCGTCTATCGTTTTAAAATTAAATTAAAAGAGCAATTGTATAATGTAAACGTTTACATTATCGTTTGGAAATATAAATAATTTTCTAATGCGTGTCAATCAATTATTTATACTTATTATTTAAGTGGTTAGCGTTTAATGAACCCTAATTCCTTAAGCCCTTTTTTTATAATTTTATCTTTCATACAATACTGCCACACAAAACCATTTTTATAGTTTTCTATCATTATCGCAATTGGCCCCTCGTCTATTGCAAGATAGTCGGAGTCATACCATTTTATCGTCGGATTAAAGGCGTCGCGAAAACCATACTCGCCCCATAAACCGTTCTTGCCATATTTTTCATAAATATTTTTTAATGCAGGAATTACAATTTCCGGCGTAAAAACTATTGAGCCGGCCGCCGCTGTAGGCGCAATAGTTCCATCGTCAAAATCAGTATGTTTTTCTCCGCTCGTTCCGCGCGCCGCATAATCGTAAAATACTCTTCCATCGGAATTATACTTATAACCGGGGCCGTCGCATGCAGTCAGTCCCCAGCATAATGAATCATAGCCTTCCCATTTATTCGGATTCTTTTTAAAATATTCATACTGCGTATAAGTAGCTCTTCTGGAGTTTTCAAAGTAATCAAAGCCCGCTTTTTTATTATACCCGTCGTATATGCCTTTAAAATCTACAAACATGTGAGAATACTGATGACCAAATAATGGCGGAAAAATTATGTGTTTTAGATTTTTATATGGTTCGTCTAACTCATATGTTTTAAGCCATTGAGAATAACCTTTCTCTGCTCCGCTGAAACCCGAACCCGCCGCTACAATATACA
>WSSedL1CaDRAFT_10001199_pt1 | contig 15897 bp, 8 predicted proteins | sample WetSurSL1Cattail_FD_9464 | JGI IMG/M metagenome (IMG submission 9464)
GAACGGTACAGTCAGTGGCATATCCAATCCTGCCGGTATCGGTGCATATCCATTGGGAACAGGCGGGCGTATCAGCAACTGTTATACGGTAAATCAAGGGCGTATTTATTTAAACGATGGCAACACTAGTAATTTCATAGCTGCAGATGGTACTGCTTCACAGACACTGACGAACGCTTTTATGACGTCGACGGCCAATACGGAAAGCGACATCGATGCAAATACTGTTTCGTTCACTTCCCTGATTGATGAATTAAATAGTGACGTAATGAATTGCAGTATTAACAAAACTATTACGACCAATATGTTATCCACCCAGACGGATGCGGGTACAAACCAATGGTTTTTCTGGACGTTGGATATGAACTCTTCCAGCCCTTCGTTCGGATATCCGGTCTTTACAAACAGCTTCTCTCCGACAAGCCGCGGCGGATCGATGTTTACGGCAAAAGTAGTTCTTACCAGCGAAGGGGAAACGTATGACAAAGGCGATGTCATTACGCTGAGAAAGAACAATGCAATAGTCTATACTCTTGTGAAAGAGTCGGAAGGAGTTTATACCTGTGACGGTGTAGAATCAGGCCTCTATGATGTTTATGCCGGGGATGTCGATACCGGTGTCGATGTTTCCGACGGTTCTACGGTTAATCTCTATTATTACTCCGTTAAATTTGCTGTGAGCGAAGGAATTTCTGCTGTTTTGCTGAACGGGCAATCGTTCAACGACGGAAATGACAATGTTTTTGTAGAGAATACTCCTATAGCCATTGACGCTACGGTAGCGGACGGATCTGTATGGACTGCATGGATGAATACGTACGATGGCGGGCAGTATAACATGACGAAGAATATTACTGCGCTTCCTCTTACCTCCGATCTTGATCTGACAGCTATCACGAACCTGACCAAATTTAATGCTCTGGTAAATGTATATAATGGTGATGGAGTCTTAACCGATCCTGAGGATACCGTTACGTTGAAGCAGGATGGCGTTACGAAATATACGATCTCCAAATCTTCCGAAGGTGTATATGCCTGCCAGGATGTCATTGCAGGTACCTATCAACTGTATGTCGGTAATAACGATACCGGCCGCGGTGTGTTCTGCAGCAATATGGTTCCTCTCTATTATTATGCGATTATATTGAATGCCGGCGAAGGCATTTCCGGTGTCAAGCTCAATGGAAGTTTGATAGTAAGCGGAGAGAAGCACGCTTTTATGCAGAACACTCCGTTCGCCATTGATGCTACTGTCTCGGAAGACTATCTTTGGAGTAAATGGGTGAAAACCGCCAGCGGTTCGCAATACAGCTCGTCCAGAAATGTTACGGGAGCCAGACTGCGTTCAAACCTCAGCCTTACTGCGATGGCACAATCAGAGTTTTTCGATGCCAAGGTGAATGTATTCGGCAGTGATGGGACGACAGCATATGATCCGACAGATACGCTCACTTTGCGACAGAACGGTGCCACGAAATTTACACTTGCCAAATTGACCGACGGCGTTTATGGATGCATGACTGTTGCCGCTGGTACCTATCAACTGTATGCAGGCAATGTAGATACAGGAATTGAAGTCTCCAGCAGTGATGCAGTAACTCTTCCGTATTACACAGTCAAGCTTACTGCCGGGGAAGGCATCTCTGCTGTAAAAATCGGTGGAATTGCAGTAACAAGCGGTGAAGCACATCTTTATGTACGAAACACTCCGATTACTATTGATGCAACAGTTACCACCGATTACTTGTGGAATAGATGGAAAAATACAGACGATGGTTCAAAATTTAGTACGGTCAAGAATATTACGGGACTGAAAGTCCAGTCCAACCTCGATTTAACTGCAGCCGCACGATCGCCATTCTTTGACGTCGCTGTAAATGTGTATGACAGTGACGGAGCTACGGCTTATGATCCGGCCGATACTCTCACATTGCGTCAGAGCGGAGACACGAAATATACACTTTCCAAATCGCAGGATGGAGTATATACATGCACGACGGTTGCCGCTGCTTCTTATCATCTGTATGCCGGAGATACCGATACGGATGTGATTGTTTCCGACAGTAGTGCGGCTACTTTGCATTATTACACAATTAAGCTTTCAACAAGTGATGGTATTTCCGATGTCAAGCTGAATGGTCAGTCGGTGACAAGCGGAACTAGCTGCACTTATGTGCAGAATGCTTCGATCTCAATTGACGCAACCGTTTCCGATGGTACTACATGGAAAGCCTGGATCAATACCAAAAACGGGACGCAGTATAATTCGGCCAAGGCAATATCAAATATTGCGCTCTGTTCAAACCTTGACCTGACTGCCACCACTAATGCTCCGTATGTGCCTACAGCAGAAGTATACAATATTGATGGGACAACAGCCTATGATCCACCTGATACGCTTACCCTGCGGCAAAATGGAAATATTAAATTTACACTTGCGAAATTGTCGGATGGCGTATATGGATCCACCACGGTTCCGGCAGTTACGTATAGATTATATGCCGGAGAGGTTGATACCGGTATTGATGTTTTCAGCAGCAATGCAGTTTCGCTGTATTATTATGCGATCCAATTGACGGCAGGAGAAGGTATTTCTGATGTACAGTTTACTGTCAATGCCGAAACAAGCGGGGTAGGATGCGTTTATGTGCAGAATACGCCAATTACTATTGATGCAACAGTTGCGGACGGCTATTTATGGCATAATTGGACAAAGACTTCAGATGGATCTCTGTATGACTCAGATAGGAGTAACGATATTCTTCTTGCCTCCTCGCTCAATCTTACTGCTAACGCTCAAAGCATTGCCACTTATAGCATAGTGCTTAATACGAAAGGCGGTACGATCAACAGTGGAAATTTGACAAGCTATATAGCGGGCGTCGGAGGAACCTTGCCTACCGACATCACAAAAGCCGGGGCGACATTTGTCGGTTGGTACACTAACAGTGGCTATACAGGAAGCCCGGTGACTCAGATCAGTGCATCGGAAACGGGAAGCAAGACATATTATGCAAGATGGGCTTATCCTGTCAGCGGCACGATCAGCGGTTTTGGTACATACACGGTAGATGGGATAACTCTGGTGCGCGATGGGAAAACCATTGATGCAGATTCTTACAATAGCACAAGTTATTCCTTCGATAATGTTCCGGCCGGGAGTTACGATCTGATCGGATACTTTACGATTACTCCTGACGGAGGAGTTCCCGGCACTGTAACCGTTACAAGTCATATTACGATAGAGGGTGCCGTAACGAAAGACATTGTGATTCCCAAAGGGCTGTTCAGCAGCATGGTAACTAAAAAGGGAAACGATACTCCAAATATAGAAGCCGGCGGTCTGGATACAGTTGCTGCTGCGATCGGCGGAACCAGTTCAAACACGGTCCTTGTAGAATTAATAGTAGAAAAGAATGATAATAGTGCCAATGCGGAAGATGTGCTAGCTAGAATCAGCCAGGACGGAAAGAGTAATGGTATCATTCTGGATGTGACACTGGTACAGACTGTTACCCCGAGCGGCGGCGATGCCACAACGTCAGATATCAGGAACCTTTCCGATGTAAATGGAGCGCCAGAACTTCTGGACGTCGTCATCCATCTCCCGTTGGAATTGCAGGGCAAAGAAAGCTATGTCATATATCGTTACCATGAAGGGGCTGTGAACGTGCTGAACGGTACGCCAAATGCCCTTGGAGAATATATAGAGGTCAATGATTCGAAAACAGAGATTATTGCTCACGTGTGTAAGTTCTCCACTTATGCCATCGCCTTCTCCAATACAAGTACCGTGAGCTTTGACCTCGGCGATGATACAAGTTTGACGGAAACCATTAATGTAACTTCCGGCGGTACTTATGGTACGCTTCCGACTCCGACTCGTGACGGATACATTTTCGACGGGTGGTATACCTCCGATGGAAATTTGGTAACAAGCAACACAATTGTAGATACTTCGTCCGATATGAAGCTTTTTGCACACTGGACGAAAGCAGCTACCCAAAGCAGCAAAAACACTTACAGTACGCACAGCTCTTTTGTTACCATAACGTCATCAGAGGGAGGGACAATCAGTCCCAGCGGCAATTTGAGCATCCCGCACGGAAGCAGCCAGACCTTCACCATTGCGCCGAACAAAGGCTATTACATCGTCGACGTTCTGCTTGACGGAAAGAGTGTGGGAGCCGTCAGCAGCTACACCCTCAGTAACATCAGCGCGGATCATACCATAACGGCCAGGTTTGCCGTTTGCACAGGTCTGCCGTACTATATCGAGAATGGCAAAAAGGTATTTATCGGATTTGCGGACGGTCCTGACGGAAACATGAAATATATTGCTCCGGATAATGTAACAATCCAGTACCGGAAGAATCCCAAGGACTTTACGGATATCAGCAGCCATTGGGCAAAATCTTATATCGATTTTGTAACGGAGCGAGAGATATTTATCAATACAGACAGTAAAACCTTCTCCCCGGATAAGAGTATGACGCGCGGTATGGCTGCTGCGCTCATCGGCAGACTTTATGAAAAATCCTATGGCAGGATTATGAATGCGAAAGATGGTAATGTATTTACTGATGTGAATTACAGTGAATATTACGGAATCTATGTCAACTGGGCTGAGAAAAACGGGATTATCGTCGGTGTCGGCAAGAACAAATTCGAACCCGATCGTGCCGTAACCAGGCAGGAAATGGCTGCAATCCTTTACCGATTTGCAAAATTCCTCAAGGTGGATTCCAGGAGTGTGGGCAGCGGATTGTCTTTTGCGGATTCCGGCGATATCGGCAACTGGGCGAAAGATGCGGCGGCATACTGTCAGAAAGCGGGAATCATAAGCGGACGTTCCGGAAAGTTTGAACCTGCGGCTGCGGTTACAAGAGCGGAGGTTGCAAAAACTCTTGAGAAGTTTATTGCAACTGTGCTGGAAAGCGGTACCATAGCAAAGCAATAGTTAATTCAAGACTTATAATAAGGCTAATTTTAAAAGCAGAATGGTCTTCCGGTTATGCCGGTAGTCCGTTCTGCTTTTTATAGATTCCTGTTTTTCCGGCAACCCGTCAGCAACGGACAGATGCATTGATAGGGCTTTCAACCGGGTCACGCAGAACGAAATGGGTATATAGGAGTGGAAGTGAGTATTTGACTGAGCCAAATACTTCTGTTTTGACTTTATTTTTGAAGGAATTTGGATTTTGTTGTCGAATAACCATACATGTATATAAGTATGCCAAGGCTGGCAATACTTTGTTTCAAATCAGGGGGATCCAGGAATGAAGAATGATGAAATCGATAAAATCTTTGAAAGAGAAATCGATGTTCTCAATGAAGCCGAGAAAACGGTACAAATCTCTGAATTTAAAGCAACCCCTCTTTTCCCTTTCTATAAAAAATTAGCAGATAATTATAAAAAACTTTTTCGCCAGAGTGTAAAATTAGTCACTATAGGAGATACCCAACAGGAATACCTTCATAAACTGCAAGGCGATTTGAAAAATATACTTGACAATATGGGCCAGGGAATACTTACTACAGATGAAAATCTGGTTATTAATGACAACTATAGTGCAAAATGTATTCAACTCTTTGATCAGGAAATAGGAAATAAAAAATTTTCAGACATTCTTAAGCCTTATAATTCTGCGGATAACATCCAGGTGATAGATCAAATATTGAATAAAGATTTTTTCAAGGAGAATGATTTTAAGAAAAAAGTACTCCTCCAACTACTTCCCAATGAGGTTGTATATAAATGCAAACTACTGGATGTTAAGTATATGATTGTTCAGGAGAATACGAAAAAGAAGAAGTCAAAAGATACCTTTATGATTGTTCTTACGGATATAACCGAAAAAAAGCAGCTTGCCGCAAGAGTTGAAGAAGAGCAGCAGCTATTAAAAATGGTAGTCCGAATTGTTTCAGATAAAAATGGATTTAAAAGATGCGTTCTTGAATATGAGAATTTCTATAAGCTGTTTATGCATTCTTTAGCGGAAAATAGTGTAATAAGTAAAATGTCGCTTTATGAGGCTTTACGGAAGGTGCATACCTTCAAAGGGGACTTTTCACTATTTGAAATGCGGGATCTGGCAAAAGAACTGAATGTGATAGAGCTATCTCTTCTGGAGTTAATTGAAAATTATGAGAGCTATAGCCCTGTGCAGATGAAGGAGACAATTTCGGGATACTGTTTTTGCGAAAATATTGAATTGTCTCTGAATAAGGTTAAGAATGCAGTAGGCTATGATTTGCTCGAAAAAGATGAAATTGTTATAGAAAGAGTTAAATTGCAGCGGATAGAAGAAAAATGTAAAGTCATTAAAAATGAAACTTCAGAAATGATGCTTAAAGAAGTGAAAGCGCTTCAATATTCTGAATTTAAAAGCCTTTTGCAGATGTACCCTGAATATGTACTGGGACTTGCCGAGCGAAATGGAAAACTTGTCAGCCCGTTTGAAATACAATGCTCCAAAGAAATAGCAGTAGATCAAACGACCTACTATAATTTCACCAGAACACTTGTAAATGTTTTCAGAAATGCTGTAAGTCATGGTATAGAGGAACCTGGCTTCAGAGTGCAGCACTGTAAAAAGGAGTTTGGTGAGATACATTGCTCGGTAGATCTAGTAGATAACCGGATTTTAATAGAAATATCCGATGACGGAAAAGGAATTGACATTGCAGGATTAACGCAAGCTGCAATGGAAAAAGGAATTTACCAAACCCAAACCAAAAACCAAAGCAAGTGCGGCAAAAATAACGAGGATTTAATAAGACTGATATTTGTGGACGGCATATCGACCGCAACAAAAACCGATGAACTTTCAGGGTTGGGAGAAGGTCTTGCAGCGGTGTATAAAGAAGTTGAAATGTTAGGTGGCCGGATTGAAATAGAAACAAGTGAAGGCAAAGGAACAATTTTTAAGTTTTTCCTGCCCTTGAAATTGGAATACTGAGATCTTAATGTGAGAGGGATGTGAATGGCAAAGATATTGATTGTTGACGATTCGAGTATTATTCGATATCGATTAAGGGGGATACTTATAAAGAGCGGACATCAGGTGGTCGCTGAAGCTGAAAATGGCATTCAGGCTATAACAAGAGCTCAGGAGTATGATCCGGATATCATCACTATGGATATCACCATGCCTAAAATGGATGGCATAACAGCCCTCAAAAAAATACGCTCAATTAATCCCAAAATTAAAGTTATTATGTTGAGTGCCATGGGCCAAAGGCTTATTGTATTGGATGCAATAAATAGCGGAGCATCCCATTTCATCGTCAAGCCGTTTGAAGATTTTAAGGTGATACAGATTATCAATGAAGTTATTGATTCGGAAAATGGGTTGAGCGAGCCGGTATCGAATGAAAATGAGCCAGCTGCCAATGAAGGCAGTAAAAATTTCATCAATTACAAAGAAGACTGCTATGAAATTGTATTTATAGCGGATACTTATGTTGTTAAAATTTTTCGTGATATGACAACAGAAGAGTTGGATAGTTATTCTTTAATCTTGCAGGACTTGATAAATACGCCGGATTTAAAAATTATTTTTGATTTTTGTGATTTGGAGAAGCTAGACCGGCAATTTTTAAAGATGATATCACAAATTATTGATGAAGTCATAAATAAAAAAGGAACCTATCTACTATCTTCTACTAGTGAGAATTTTATTAACTATGCTAAATCACTGGAACTTATTCATTTGACTGAGTTTGTGAAGGCTTATTGACTATTATTGAATTATTTTGGAGGAATCTTTTTGAAACGTGATTTATCAGACTTATTTGGCGAGGAGCTACTTGAGTTGGAAAATGCAAAAGCGATTTGTTCAAATGAGGAAAATAAAAGTGATAAGCTTTTTCCGGCTTTTGAAAGACTAACCTCAATATATGGAAAAAGTCTTAAGTTCATGATGAAGCTTACGAAAATAAGTGATTCTCAGCAGGGATATCTTCAGCAGATCCAGGAAGAGCTGGGAAGAGAAATTGAAGAGCGAAAACTTGCCGAGAAAAAGCTTGAATATTATGCATTTACGGATCCTATGACTGGTATTTCAAACAGAAGAACCGGACTTATGATACTTCAAAAAGAATTGGATAAAACCCGCAGAAGTAAAAAGGCTGTTTCGATATGTTTTTTGGATATAGACGGGCTTAAAAATGTAAATGACAGTTATGGTCATGACGAAGGAGATTATCTGATTAATACGGTATCTCATATAGTCAAATCGACCATACGGGAGGCAGATACTGTTAGTCGTATGGGTGGAGACGAGTTTCTGATCATTTTTCCGGATTGCAAAATGGGAAATGCTCATGAGGTTATTGAACGTGTTCAAATAAAAATGAAGCAGCATGATGAGACTAGTGAGAAACCATATCATTTAAGCTTCAGCTATGGAATAGAGGAAGTCATTTGTAATAAAGGTTATAATTTGGATGAATTAATCAAGATAGTTGATAAAAAGATGTATAAAAATAAATTACTGAAGAAGGGAACTCCAAAAAAAACGAAATAATTATGTGAGGTTTCTTAGCGCATATTATGTAAAGAAATTTTGGGGGCTGAAGCAATGAGAATAAAAAACAAAAGCATCAAAACAAAGTATATCCTTTCCGGATTAGTGACATGCATGATATCTCTCATATTGGTTTCTATTTTCAGCTATATTGTGTCCTATAATATTACTGCAGAACAGTCAAATATGAGAATACATGAAGCTGCAATGAAGAATGCGGCGGAATTGGACTCCTGGTTTCAGCAAAACGGGAAAATTGTTGAAAATATGGTGGAGGACATTGAGATTTCAGGAGATTACAGCGATGCTTTTTTATTTCAATTGATGAAGGGAAAAATTGCAATTTATGATAAAGACGTATTGGATTATTACATAGGCTTTGAAGATCAGGACAGACAATTGATCAGTGGAGTTTCATGGGTTCCAGATAAAGGATATGATTGCCGTACAAGAGAATGGTACAAAGAGGCCATGCAGAGCAGCGGTGTAGTATATATCAAGCCTTATGTGGATGCTCAGACAGGCAGGATGGTCATTACTGTTGCAAAAGCATTAAAGAAAGATGGAAAAGCAATTGGTGTTTTGGCTGGGGATATTTTCATAACGAATGTAATTGATGTTGTAAAAAGCTATGATATCAATCAAAATAGCTATGCTTTCCTTTTGGACAGTGAAGGTAATTTTCTTGCTCATCCGAATGAACAATTCACGCCTGACGCAAATGGCCTGAAAAATATAAAAAAAATAAATGGAACGGATTATTCCGATCTTATTGGAGCAATCAAAAGCAATAAGACGGAAGCATTTGGTATGACCGACTATGATGGCGTTCCCAAGTATTTCATCCTCAGCAGGATCAATTCCTGCAATTGGTATTTTGGTATTGCGGTTAATAAATTGGAATATAAAAAGCCACTTAATAATTTACTTTATGGTTTTATTATTGCTATTCTCATATCTACGGTCGTAGGTCTTTGTATAATGCTGAAGCTTACAAATGGAATGGTAAAACCGATCAGAGCACTAAGTGACACAGTAAAGCGTTTTTCTACCGATAATATGTCCATCCGGTCTGACATAACCTCAAAAGATGAAATTGGTGAGCTTGGAGGCAATTTTAATCACATGGCCGATACGATACAGGGGTACAGCCTTTCTCTGGAAAAAAAAGTGGCTGAAAGGACCAAAGAACTGCAAGAAAAGAATGATAACATCATGGAAAGCATCAACTATGCCGAACGACTCCAAAGGGCAATACTCTCTGATCTGCCTGGAAGACTTAGGATAGCTGACGAAAAGTGCTTTGTTATATGGAAGCCGAGAGACGTTGTTGGAGGAGATATGTACTGGTGCAGAGGGGATGAGTCCCATACCCTGCTTGCGGTTATTGATTGTACAGGTCATGGCGTTCCCGGCGCGCTTATGACCATGACCGTAAGCTCTATTTTAGATGGACTTCCTCGTAATCTGGAAAACATAAGACCTTCAGAAGTATTAAGTCTCGTAAATGTAAGACTGAAAGAAACACTCAGACAGGAAGAAGGAAATTCAACGGCGAATGACGGAGCGGATATTGCTTTGTGCTGGATCGATAAGGAAAACAAAAGGCTTTTGTTCTCCGGTGCAAAGTTATCTCTATTTGTTGCATGCAGCGGCGAAGTTTTGGAATATAAGGGAGTAAAGAAAAGTGTAGGGTATTCCAGGCAAAGCGAGGTTTCTTTTGAGGATCATGAGATTGAGTGGAAGAATGGAAGCACATTCTATTTTACAACCGATGGATTGCTCGATCAGAATATTGAGGAGGAAAAGGGCGGATTGGGAAGGAAAGGCTTTATTAAACTATTACATACTATTTGCAATAATCCGTTATATGAACAAAAGAAGACGATAGAAAACCTCATTTCTGAAAGACTGTCAAAAGTTGAGCAGAGAGATGACATCACAGTAGTAGCATTCGAAGTGCAGGAAAGAAAGAATACATTTTAAAAAGTATTTTTTATTACGGGAGGATACAACGTGATGGATAACAAGTTGGTTGAAATGCAAGGCCTTTTAAGCGATAATGGTATTATAATCTGTTTTTCGGGCCGCTTTTCGCAGGGACTTATAGAAGAATTGGGAGAGGCTATTACGAAACATATGGAAAGTGAAGAAAAGCCCAGAAATAATATCTTCAGCGTTTTTTCCATATTTATCGAACAGTCTCAGAATATTAAGAAGTACGTTGTCAGTAAGGAAAAAAGCAAAGCTTATGATGTTATATCCAGCTCGGGAATAGTATGTATTGGTAAAACAAATGACGGGTATTTCATCCGGTCTGGAAATACGATTGAAAATATGGATGAACTTAACCTTAGAGCAAAGCTTGATCGTGTGATAGGAAAAAGCAGGGATGAATTAAAGCTGCTGTTTAAAGAACAAATGAAAAAAGACATAGAACCAGGTAAAAACGGTGCAGGTATTGGATTTATCGATATAGCGAGAAAAGCAAGTCAGCCCATAGAATACTCAATTAAGAAAATTGATGAGATGTATTCATTCTATGAGATTATGGTAACAGTATAGGAGGAATCAGTATGGTGAATTTATATGTCGAAAAAACAAAGGCAACCCCCCAGGTTCATTTTGATGCCGAGAGCAAAACTCTTATAATAAATGGGCAGTCTTATCCTGAAAATGCTTTTAAATTCTATGAGCCAATATTTATTTGGATTGATGAATTCTTCAAACAGGTTGAAAATGAAGATTTAGTCAAATTAGAACTTGATATGCCCTATATAAATACAAGTAGTTCCAAATGCATCATGATGCTTTTGGAGAAATTTGAAGAAGCAAGTAATAGTGGGAAAAGTATTGTTGTGAATTGGTATTATGATACTGAGAATGAAAGTGAATTAGAGTGTGCGGAAGAGCTGAAAGAGTTTGTTGAGCTTGAATTCAATATCCTTCCGAATCCAAAAGAATGAATATATCGCCAAAACAGCACTTCGAGATTCTTGAAAGAACTTGATTAAAAGAACTTGAATAAAAGATTTTTGGGGATTTTAGCGCGTCGTCGGTTTTTAAGCCAATCACTGGTTGGAAAGGGAATGGAAAAATGTACGATCTGGATATAGTACAATTTTGGAAAGATGATGAAATATCGCATAAGGACAATTGCTTTTGTAAGGAAGCACCTCAAGCAGCTCTCGGCATCAGGATGAGTAATGAATGTGTTTTTGCCGAGCTTGGGGAAGAAGGAAATCCATGGGGCGATATTCCTCGAAATAGGCGTATTGAACTGAACAGACGTTATAATGACAAAGCAGAAAGGATCGTCGGGCGAAGACTTCTTTCCGAGACTCTGCCTGAGCCGGATTCCATATTTCCTTATGTGAAAAGGATCGGCGAGGTCTTTGAAGGCAAATATGTCCAAAACGAGGTTTCCGAATGGCTTGAAGCATCGGCTGCCACGCCCTCCGAACTGGAGAAGCTCCTTGACAGGGTTGATCAACTGGAAATGCGGGATTTTATACTTCCACCGGATTGGGAAAGTGAAAAGAAAAGAATCCATGAAAAATACGGAATGAAGCCGGGCTTGATGAGGCATATAAGAGGCCCCGTCACATTGGCGACATCCATATACGGTATCGAAAACCTGATTTTTCTGATTCTCGATGAGCCTGACCTGGCTAAAAGGTTTTCTGAAACTATTCTGAAGGTAATATCGGAAATTGCATCCATCATGGACGAGGAAGCCGGTTATGACAGGACCGGCCGTCCCGGAGGGTTCAGCTTCGCAGATGACAACAGCTACCTGCTGACTCCCGAAATGTATGAGTCATTCGGGTATCCGGTGCTGAAAGCCATTTTTGAACAGTGGAGCGACAAACCCGGAGATCAGCGCTACCAGCATTCGGACTCGCCTATGGGCCATTTGCTGCCGATCCTGGGAAGATTGGACTTTACCGCTGTCAACTTCGGACCTACGGTGCTTGTCGACCAGATCAGGAGATTTATGCCCCGGACCAGGATTGATGGCTGTCTTGCGCCATATACTTTTATGAACAATAACGAGGAAGAGATTATCAGGGAAGTCAAACGGGATTGCAGGATGGCTAAGGAAGGTGATTTGCGGGGACTGCATGTCAGTACTGCAGGGTCAATCAATAATGGTTCACTTTTAACAAGTATGCGTGCCGTAATGTATGCGATACAAGAGTATGGAAGGTATTAGCCGAACGAAATTAAATCCATATGCGAAATAATACACTTTCATTAATGTAATTTCTTAATTACAGCGCTCTTTAATAAACTGTAGAAGCGGCTGGATTTGTTGCGCAAATGTCCTGAAAAATATAAGCAGCCTCGTTTTTCGCGGTCATCCATTACGCTAATCCTTTTTGGAGAAATATTTGATTTGTCGGCAGAGTATTATCATAAGAGAAAAAATCAATAATCTGGTTGATATGATTTTTGAGCTGTATATGGCATTATGCAAAAGGAGAAAAGTATAAATGAAATATACATATAAAAACACGCTTTACGCCTGCTACTTTGGACTGATTACACAGGCAATTGTAAATAATATTGCACCGCTTTTGTTTATTATCTTCCAGAATGAGTTTAAAATTTCCTTCGAAATGATAGGACGCCTTATCCTTATTAATTTTGGCACACAAATTATTTCTGATTTTATCGCTACAAAATATGCGGATAAAATTGGCCATCGAAGAGCGCTTGTGCTGGCACATGCCTTTTGCGCAGTTGGATTAATCAGTCTTGGGGTTTTACCGAAGCTGCTTCCCTCGCCCTACGTCGGACTGGTGACAGCGGTGGTTATTTATGCTGTTGGCGGTGGTTTTATTGAAGTAATGGCCAGCCCTGTCGTGGAATCTTTGCCGGGTGATACAAAGGCTAAAGCCATGAGCCTGCTGCATTCCTTTTATTGCTGGGGGCAGATGGCTGTTGTCTTGATTACAACAATTCTTATCAAGGTTCTAGGAGTACAAATATGGTTTATTTTGCCTGTATTGTGGGCGGCGATTCCTATATACAATTTATTTCAATTTATAAAGGTACCACTTATGCCAGCTTTACCGGAAGAACACAAGACACCTTTAAAACAATTGTTCTCCTCCAGGGCATTTATTATCGCACTCCTCCTGATGATGTGTGCGGGATCCTCCGAACTGACCATGTCACAGTGGTCCTCCCTGTTTGCGGAAAAAGGACTGCAGGTGCCAAAGCTGATTGGCGATTTATTGGGACCGTGCCTTTTTGCAGTCCTGATGGGAATTGGACGTACCATATACGGTATCTGGGGACATAAAATGAACCTGAGAAAGACATTGATGGCAAGTGCGGCTTTATGTGTTGTCTGCTATGCCGTAACGGTATTTATACAAATACCTATTATTTCTCTCCTGGGCTGTGCAGCCTGTGGATTCGCTGTAAGCCTGATGTGGCCGGGTACGATCAGCTTGACAACTGAAACCTTTCCCAAAGGCGGTATCGCCATGTTTGGCCTTCTGGCTATATTCGGAGATCTGGGAGCAGCTATCGGTCCATGGCTTGCAGGCTTTTTTGCCGATCTTGCGCAAAAATCACAAGGGCTTGTGGCGATCGGCGAAGCATACAGCCTGAATCCAGACCAACTGGGGCTCAAAGCAGGTTTGCTGACAGCCATGATTTTCCCACTGGTGTTATTAATTGGAGTTACCATTTTAAAAAAGGAAAGACCAGCACAATAGTAAATATACCTATTGCTAAATAAACTTAATGAATAACGTAAAGGAGGAGGCATATTTTCTGCAACTAATTATTAATGCAATGGTATGTTTACTTGAAACATCTATTAAAAATTTCTTCCAAAGTTGACATTATACATAGAGATTTCTTCAAAGTGGCTGAAATTGATTAAGCGAACCTAATATTTGAACGGGTAAATTTCGCTTTTGCCAATCCGGAAATTATTCTTTGATTATTATCATGGCAGCATGGATATTGCTCTACTTACTGTCAATTGTGAAATTGAAGCGGTAATGATGACCCCCGCAGCCACATAGAGCCCCAGAGGAATAAAGCCTCTGGGGCTTTATGTTATCTGGAATATTGCTTTACATAAAATATTTTGATTACCAATCTCCATAATAATAAATAACAAAATAACAAAATAACAAAATATCAAAATATCAACATATACGAATCTAATTAATGACCGATATTACCAGAACTACTTATCGAAACTCTGCAAAAGAGTGGCACTATAATATCCTCGAGTGGCGGCTTCCAAGAGCTTCTGCGATGAGAAATAGTGTTTTCAAAAGAAATAATGTTTTCAAAAGAAATAATGTGTACGAACCATATATTTAGGCAAAATAAATATATATTTTACTAAATATAGATAATAAATTTTACTAATAATATTGACATCTATAAGTAAAATGTGCTACATTATTTAGTGTAGAGTAATAAGTCAATAATTGAAAATTTGAGATGAAACTCAGGAAAAGATTGTTTATTGGAGATCAGATGACTACACTAAAGCAAGTAGCAGAGATGGCTGGGGTTTCGATATCGACTGTTTCAAGGATATTACGCGGCGATACCAGTTTGTCAGTATCCGGAGATACAAGGGACAGAATATGGAGATGTGTTACAGAGTCAGGTTACAAGTATAATGCAAATGCAAATACTTCATCCGGTAAATTAAGTATTGGATACATTTTGACTGTTACGAAGGAAAAGTTTGAAGATGCCTTTTTTTCTAAAATAATATATGGCATGGAAAAAGAGATTATTTCAAGAAAATGTAATCTGTCATTTGCTTATACAATGCTTGATTTAGAAAATCCCCTGGTACTCAATGATGTTCTAAATTCGGGATGCGACGGTCTCATTTTTATAGGTTGTATATCACATGAGCTTTATGACCTGCTAATAGAAAGGATACCTCATTGTGTTTCCATATTTGAAGTACCGGATAGGAAAATGATAGACTGTGTAACCATTGATTATGAAAGATATAGTTATGAAATGGTGAGCAGGCTGATTTCGATGTGCCACAGGGATATTGCATTTATAGGCGGGGGTGGTTATGGACTTACTCCGGAAGAATATACTGACAATACTTTTTTCTATCAGCATGAGATCAGACTACAGGGCTATATGAAAGCTCTTATTGATAACAACATTCCAATCAACAAAAAGATTCTTAAGGACGGTAAATGGGATATTGAAGTTGCATATTTAAAAATGAAGGAAATTCTTGAAAGCGGAGAAAAAGTGACGGCTGTATTTGCAGCCGGCGATAAAATGGCTATTGGTGCAATACGAGCCATACTTGACAAGAAACTTGAAGTGCCGGGAGATATATCTGTTATAG
>WSSedL1CaDRAFT_10001200_pt1 | contig 15885 bp, 10 predicted proteins | sample WetSurSL1Cattail_FD_9464 | JGI IMG/M metagenome (IMG submission 9464)
AACGATAGCTACCAATATGGCCGGTCGTGGTACGGATATTGTACTCGGTGGTAATGCGGAATTTTTGGCCCGGGATCTTTTACGTTCGCGGGGTATTGAACCTTTGGAGGCGACAGCCGAGGAATATAAATTGGCCTTGGAAGAAGCAAGTCAAACGACCAATGAAGACCATCAAAAAGTGATTGTTGCAGGAGGACTTCATATTATCGGTACTGAGCGCCATGAAAGTCGGCGGATCGATAATCAGTTGCGGGGCCGTTCCGGTCGGCAGGGGGATCCGGGTTCCTCCCGGTTCTTTGTGGCCATGGAAGACGACTTGATGCGACTCTTTGGCGGCGAGATGATCTCCGGATTAATGGAGCGGCTTGGTTGGACCGAGGATATGCCGATCGAACACAAAGTCATTGCGAAGCGAATTGAAACCGCTCAACGTAAGGTTGAGAACAGAAATTTTGAGATCCGCAAACATGTTCTGGATTATGATGATGTTTTAAATAAGCAACGCGAGATCATTTACGAGTTGCGGCGTAAGTTATTGTTCGGCGAGGATGTTCACGAAAAGGTCATTGAGATGTTCGGCGAGGTGGTTGACCACCTGATGAGTGTTTATGCCCAAGAAAAAGTGATGCCGGAGGAATGGGATTTGGAAGGCCTCCTGCAAGCCCTGCAAATCAATTTACTGCCGCAGCAATCGATATCTCTGGATGACTTGGGGATCCCCCGCCGGGAAGAGTTGCGTGAGCTCATTTTAAATATTGCCTTGGAGGCATACGAGGCCAAAGAGGCTGAGATTGGCGCCGAGTATTTGCGGGAGATTGAACGCCGGGTTATGTTGCAAACCATCGATATCAATTGGATGGGTCATCTCGAAGCAATGGATGAGTTAAAGGAAGGTATCGGATTGCGGGCTTACGCTCAGAACGACCCGCTGATTGCGTATAAGATTGAAGCATACCAAATGTTTAAAGAGATGAGGGATAACCTCAGTGAAGAGGTTATCCGGATGCTGAGCAAGTTTCAATTGGTCACCGAAGAACGTATTGTCAAGAAACCGAAGATCAGGAATATCGCCACCAATATGAATGAAGACGGTACTTCGGCCATTCAACAACGGTCGGTGGGGAAAAAGGTAGGCCGCAACGATCCTTGTCCCTGCGGCAGTGGCAAGAAATATAAAAAATGCTGCGGTCAAGCGGCAGGATAATTTGTAAAAGAATATAGAATTCAGGAGTCAGGAGTTTAGAAAGAAATAGATTAAGGTTTAAGGGTTTTATTCTGGCTTCTGACTCCTGGCTCCTAATACTTATTTAGAGGTGATGTCGGTGATTGAAGCAAGTGAATTACGGAATCGTTTGGGCGGAATAAAGAAGCGTTTGTTGGAATTAAGGGAGTATCTTTGATTTAGCTAAAAAAAGTGAACGCATTGATGAACTTAGTGTGCAAGCCGGAGATGCCGACCTTTGGAGTGATCCGGAAAACGCTCAGAAGATTTTGCAAGAGATGACTTCCTTGAAAAATCAAGTGGAACAGATCCAACGTTTAGAGGAACAAGAGTTAGATTTATCAGGCTTGTTGGAAATGGCTGTTTCGGAGGGAGAGGCGGAGCTTTTCACCGAAATTGAAGCTGGCATCAGTGCTCTGGAGAAGACGCTAGACAGTATGGAATTAGCGACCATGTTGAGTAAGGAGTTTGACCGTTTTAATACTTATTTAACGATTCATCCGGGCGCCGGCGGCACCGAATCGCAAGATTGGGCAGAAATGCTGCTAAGAATGTATGTGCGCTGGGCTGAGCGACATGGCTATAAAGTGGAGTTTCTGGATTTTCAGCCGGGCGATGAAGCCGGTGTGAAGAGTGTAACCATTTTTGTGACCGGCGAAAATGCTTTTGGCTATCTGCGAAGTGAAAAAGGGGTCCATCGTTTAGTCCGGATTTCGCCTTTTGATGCTTCCGGACGCAGGCACACCTCTTTCGCATCCGTGGATATCGTGCCTGAAATTGACAATACTATTGAGATCGAAATCCGGCCGGAAGATTTAAAAGTGGATACGTACCGTTCCAGCGGCGCCGGGGGTCAACATGTTAATAAGACTGAGTCGGCGATTCGGATTACCCATATACCAACCGGGCTTGTGGTGGCTTGTCAAAATGAACGCTCCCAATTTCAAAACCGGGACCGGGCCATGCAGATGTTGCGAGCCAAGATTTATGAGTTGCGCCGCCGGGAGCAAGAAGCCAAAATGGCCCAAATAAAGGGCGAGTATTCTGAGATCGCCTGGGGTAGTCAGATTCGTTCCTATGTATTTTGTCCATATACAATGGTCAAAGACCACCGTACTGAGGCTGAGACCGGCAATATTCAGGCGGTAATGGATGGCGAGATTGACCTATTTATTGAAGCCTATTTACGGTCGAATTTGAATAAATGACAAAGATTGATATCATTTCCAAACCCTGGTTACACTAAAGTAGCCAGGGCTTTTTTATTTCAGATTATTTTTTTAAGGGGGGATGAACCATTGAGCGATTGTGAACGTGAAAAGAATTATCGACGGATTTTAATTCTGTTTGGGATGGTTTTTTTAATTTTCAGTGGCTTTCTGGTCCGACTGATCATCATTCAGCTGGTTGATTATCCAAGCTATTCACACTTAGCTGCAAACCAGCGCCAGGGTCTACTTTTAAAAAATACCCTGCGAGGGGACTTTTTTGATCGTCATGGCAAAATCATTCGCGGTAGTGAAAAAGCATGGTACTTACTGATTGAAAAGCTAAATCTAAATTCGGTTCGCTCTGAAAAAATCAGCCATGAATTGAAACCAATTTTAGGCAACCAATTTGTTACGGCCTTATCCCAAAATAGGGAACAAAGCTTCTGGATTTACCCCGAACCTTTAAATGAGCTTCAAATAAAGCAAATCCTTACTTTGCATCAGCCGGAATGTAAAATATTGGCGAATTCCATACGTCGGGATCAACATCAGGGAATTGCCCAACATTTGTTGGGTTTCGCCGATCAAGAACGGGGGTTTTCGGGGTTGGAATATTTTTTCCAATCGCGGTTACGGAGTCAGGACAATAGCGGGTTAGTTTTTACCCTGAATGATGGAAAACAACATTTCTTTCCGGGACTGGGAATCCGGGCGCAAAATGCGTTCAATTCACATGGAGTGATCTTAACAATTGATCGGCGGATTCAGCAGATAGTCGAGCAGATAATGGATGCTCATCAAATTCCAGGCGCCATTGTTATCCTTGATGCCAAAAACGGACAAATTTTGGCTATGTCCAGCCGACCAATGGTTGATTTCTTTGTAGAAACAAGTTCAAACCAAGACCATCCCTTTATCAATCGGGCAATCTCAGCCTATCATCCGGGGTCGATTTTTAAGTTAGTCTCATTAAGCGCGGGCTTGGACAGCGGAATTTTAAATCCGAAAGAATACTTTTATGACACCTCCCAGGGTGGACAGGGATTTGTCAGTCTGACCGAAGCTTTGGCTTATTCGTGTAACTCGGTTTTTATCCAGATCGCGATGCGCCTCCAACCGAAACTTATCCTGGAGTATGCCGATCGATTTGGGCTTGGACAATTGTGTAATATTGGTCTGCCTAACGAATCCTGGGGCAAATTACCTTCGGGAATTGGTCTCTCGGACGGAGAAATTGCCAATCTCGCTCTTGGACAACAGGATGTCTATACTACACCCCTGCAAATTGCTTCGATGGTTCAAACTATAGCTAATGGCGGAATTCGATGCACTCCCCGCTTGGTGCTTGGTACCAGTGATTCAAAAGGAGCAGTGACGGTGATCAATCAAATTACACCGGTTCCTTCAGTAAGAGTTATTACGGAAGCTACGGCCCAAACAATAAAGGATATGATGGCAGCAGTAGTTACTTATGGTACTGGAATGGCAGCGCAGCTTCAGGAAGGGACAGCCGGAAAAACCGGTACAGCCCAGGTAGATGATGACCCTAAAACGCCATCTCATGCTTGGTTTGCGGGATTTACCCCTTTAAAAGTCCCCAAATTTATCACCGTAGTCTTTTGTGAGCAGGGCCTTTCCGGTGCTGAGACGGCAGCTCCCATTTTTAAAGAGGTAATGGAGAAAGTTACCAGGATTGGAGACTAGCACTTCAAAGGCCATCAGTACATAGGTTATGGTACGGCAAAATTCCGTAAAAACCTATGGAGGTGGCAGAAACCGGATGGTGATTCCCATCTTGGGGTCGGCGTTTGAACTATTATTAGCCGGCTTTTTATATCTTTTCGGTTATATTTCGAACAACAATGTTTTCCCCCTTCCATTAACCGAGGAGGAAGAAAGCAGTTTGCTCACCAAGCTAGAACAAGGAGATGAAGAAGCCCGCAATATTTTAATTGAACGCAATTTAAGGTTGGTGGCCCATATTGTTAAAAAATTTGATAGCACTGGAGAAGATGTGGATGATTTAATCTCCATCGGAACGATCGGTTTGATTAAAGGGATTGGGACCTTTAAAAGAAACCGTAATACCAGACTGGCTACTTATGCGGCTCGCTGTATCGAAAATGAAATTTTAATGCACTTACGGGCAATTAAAAAAAATAAAAACGATTTATTGCTTTATGACTCGATTGGCTCCGATAAAGAAGGAAACGAGATCACTCTGTTGGATATTCTCGATACCGGGGCGGAGGTTGTGGCGGAACAGGTCGAGATAAAGCTGGAAGAGGAGAAGCTTAAAGAAAGGATTGCTCTTTTAAGCAAAAGAGAACGGAAGGTAATTGAACTCAGGTATGGTTTGCTTGACGGTATTAATAAAACCCAGCGAGAAATCTCCAAGTTATTGGGAATTTCGCGTTCATATGTCTCACGCATTGAAAAGAAAGCTTTGCGTAAGCTTTTTTCCGACCTAAATTCCTTTGACAGCAACAATGGTTGAAAAAATAAGTACTTATTATGAGAATGTTAAAATAAAGTTTTATTTTTTTTGTATATATTTTTGCCGGAATGGTCACTCTATGATCAGAGATTTGTAGTAGCCGAGGTTCAGATTGATAACGGCCCCGCCCAAGAGGCCAAAGGGTTCAGATGACCACAATGTCGGAATGACAAAATGTCAGAATGACAAAATGTCAGAATGACAAAATGTCAGAATGACATTAATGGTCTGAAAGACCATTAAGGGTCGTTATCAGTCGGGCAACTGATTCATATGGGTCGACTCATATACCTTGATCCATATGGGTCTGAGCGCAGATTGCTGTAGGTGGGCCAACTTATTACAGCGGTTGATGAGATCGTTGTGGTAGGGAAACTTATCTGCAACAGTCGAACCCAGATTGTTATACGAGCGAAAGGGTGTGCTTGCAGTCGAAAGATTGCAGGTAGATCCCCAAGTTCGGATAGCAGTCGGTCAAAGGTTATCGTAGTACGTGTAATGGGTGTTTGTAGCCGAAAGGTTGCAGGTATCCACGCAACGTGGTGCGGTAGCCGGAGGAAAGGTTACTATAAGTCTCTCTTTACGCTCTATCGTTAGAATAATGGCTCTAATTTTATTTTAGTGTAAAATTTGGCTGATTTTGGGGACAATTGGTCCTTGTGGTAACTTATAAAATCATCTATAATGAATATACAGTCTCTAGGTGTACGGGGTATTTTCTAGGGACTTCTAGAGTATTCTCTTGACGCAGACGTCGGCGGACAGGCGGATGCTCACCCCCCACCGGATCAAGCCGGCAGCCGGTGTGGCTGATTCAAATGGTTTTTGGTTTTTCGGTTTCAAGTTTTACAATTTGTTTATTATGTTTTTTAAATTGACCACCTTTGGTGGTTCTTTTTTTTTATCAAGAAATCAAGAATCCTATCTTGACGTCTGACATAAAATTTGATATCATTCATTAAAAATAATACATAAATGCATTGATAGGGAAAACGAACTTCAGTATGCCGTTTTAGAGAGCTGTTGGTTGCTGAAAAGCAGTACGGCAGGTAAGTTACGACTCACCCTTGAGCAGTCATCCGAAAACTGTGGTTGTTGGTTAAATCGATAGTACTTTGTTAAAGCGATTATATTAACGCGGCTGCAGTAAGTAAGTTCGAACGGGTTTCTCACCGTTACCAGGAGAAGGCATTCATCTTTTGGAGATTGATGCCGTAAAGTGGGTATAGTAGACACATATTACTATATCAATTGGAGTGGTACCACGGAAGTCTTTGTAAAACTTTCGTCTCTTGCATTAAGGCAAGTGACGAAAGTTTTTTTATGTCTTGGTCTAATACAAATAGATTTCAATATATTCTACCAGATTATAAGTCTTTTGTACTAGTTATAAGCAACAAACGGGCTGATAACTTAGGATAGTCCAATATTCTGATGATATAATTTTAGGAGGAGATTGTTATGAAAATTGCATTTTCGACTTTGGGTTGTCCTGATTTTAGTTGGACCGACATCTATTCGATGGCTAAGGACCTCGGTTTTGACGGTATCGAAATTCGGGGACTGGGTGAGGAGATCTTTGCCGTTAAAGCGCAGCCTTTTACTGAAAGGCAATTACCGCAGACAGTAAAAAAGCTTTCAGATTTGCGCCTCGATATCCCTTGCCTCTCTTCGGGATGTTGCCTGAAGTTTGCCGAAAGGGCAGATCAAAACCATCAGGAAATTGTACAGTATATTACTTTGGCTGCAAAGCTCGGCACACCCTATATCCGTATTTTGGCGGACCTTGAACCGCAACCGGGCGGTGAGGTAGATGATGCAGTAGTCCTTGCCGCATTGCAGCGTTTGATCCCGGTTGCTGAAGCGAATGGTGTGACTTTGCTGGTTGAAACCAACGGCGTTTATTCCAACACGGATCGCCTGCGTCAGCTGCTTGAACATTTGGCAAGTGACTCTGTAGCTGCCTTGTGGGATGTTCACCATCCCTATCGGTTTGCCGGTGAAACTCCCGCCAAGACCGTACAAAATCTCGGCGCTTTCATTAAATATGTGCATATTAAAGATTCAATATTGGATAATGGTGCAATTCAATATCGCATGATCGGCGAGGGCGATCTCCCCATTGACGACATCATGTTCGCTTTAGGCTCAATTAACTATGAGGGGTATGTTTCATTGGAATGGGTTAAACGTTGGGCAGCGGATCTTAGTGATGCCGGCGTTGTTTTTCCGCATTTTGCCGATTATATGAGCCGCTATACCATGAAGACGGCAGGTAGAAGCCATCTGTTTGATAATAATGCCAAGACCGGGAAATATGTTTGGGAGAAAGAAACACTCATTGATTTGACTTTTCCTCAAGTACTGGATCGAATGGTTGATGAGTTCCCCAACCAGTATGCGTTTCGTTATACCACGATGGATTATACCCGGACTTACTCCCAGTTCCGGGATGATGTGGATACCTTTGCCCGTTCGCTGATTGCCCTAGGTGTCAAACCCGGTGACCATGTTGCCATCTGGGCTACCAATGTTCCTCAATGGTATATCACTTTTTGGGCCGCCACGAAGATCGGCGCCGTTCTCGTTACAGTAAATACTGCCTACAAGATTTATGAGGCCGAGTATTTGCTCCGCCAATCGGATACCCATACTTTGGTGATGATCGATGGTTATAAGGATTCCAATTATGTCGGTATTATAAAAGAGCTCTGTCCGGAGCTTGAAACCACAGAGGCCGGAAAAACGCTTCGCGCCAAACGATTGCCTTTCCTGCGCAACATCATTACGGTTGATTCAAAACAGAACGGCTGTCTGACATGGGATGAGGCCCTCGCATTGGCGGACAGAGTTCCGGTTGAAGAGGTTTATCGCCGGATGCTTTCCATCAACCGGCACGATGTCTGCAACATGCAATATACTTCAGGCACCACTGGGTTTCCCAAAGGCGTGATGTTGACTCATTACAATGTGGTCAATAATGGCAAGAATATCGGCGATTGCATGGATCTTTCCACCGCCGACCGGATGATGATTCAGGTACCGATGTTTCATTGCTTCGGAATGGTGCTGGCCATGACTGCTTCGATGACTCATGGTGTGACAATGTCTCCGATGCCGTCCTTTTCTCCTAAACTGTCACTGGCCTGTATTAATCAGGAGAAGATTACCTGTTTTCATGGAGTTCCCACCATGTTTATCGCGATGCTGGAGCATGAAGATTTTCCCAAGACCGACTTTTCTCAGATGAGGACCGGCATCATGGCGGGCAGCCCTTGCCCGATCAAGGTGATGCAGGATGTAGTAGCCAAAATGAATATGACCCAGATCAGTATTGTTTATGGTCAGACCGAGGCTTCACCAGGGTGTACTCAGAGCCGGGTTGATGACCCGTTGGAAGTACGCGTTAATACCGTCGGTCGTGAATTACCCGGTGTGGAATGCAAGATTGTCGATCCTGAAACCGGTAAGGATTTGCCTGATAATGTAGATGGTGAGTTCGTAGCGCGCGGCTATAACATCATGAAAGGTTATTATAAGATGCCGGAAGCAACTGCTGCTGCTATAGACGAGAATGGCTGGCTGCATACCGGCGATCTCGCCAGGCGTGACGAAAACGGCAATTATAAGATTACCGGGCGGATTAAAGACATGATCATTCGTGGCGGTGAGAATATTTACCCTAAGGAAATAGAGGATTTTATTTATACCCATCCTAAAGTGAAGGATGTTCAAGTGATTGGGGTGCCTGATAAACAATACGGCGAGGAGATTATGGCCTGCGTGATACTGAAGGAGAGCGAGACCATGACCGACGAGGAACTGAAGGATTTTGTCCGTTCCCATATGGCCAAACACAAAACCCCGCGCTACATCGACTTTGTTGAGGAATTTCCGATGAATGCCGCCGGTAAAATTATGAAATTCAAAATGCGGGAGCAGGCTGTAGAAAAGCTGGGTCTGCAAGCAGAGAGCCGAATTGTGACGGCCTAATAGGTAGGGATATAATTTGGTAGAGCAATTTATTCCAGAATCAATTCGGTCCCATTCTCCGGAACCAATACCCGGTTCCCCAATGACTTATCTTTTAAAAAGGCGATCAATTCCTTGCGGCTTAACCGGCAGTGATTCCAAGCTTCCATATGAACAACCATGATTTTAGCTTGGGGCGCATTTTGGGCTAAATCTGCGATATCGTGAACTGTCATGGTGATGGGATCGCCCTCATGAAACTGGGCAGCTCCGGCAAAAGCAATAATGACATCCGGCTGATATTTCTCCAATGATTGTTTAACCTCAGAGCAGCTGATCGTATCACCGGTAATATAGAGGGTTGGTTCATCGGAAGACTTCAATACATAGCCCGATACCGGCCCCATATTTTTGCCGATTTCCCCGGTCCCATGCTCTCCGGCGGTACGGTGGATGGAAATACCGCTCCAAATATGGCTCTCCATAACAGGACAGATCGCCAAAAAACCGGCGGTTTTGATTTTATCGCTATCTGCAGGTTGACAGAATAAGGGGATTTCCTTCGGCAGTATCTCTAAGGCTACATTGTCAAAATGATCCCGATGGGTGTGGGTAACCAAAATCGCGTTAAGATTAGCCAATAAATCGCTGAGGTTAATATTTGCCGGCAGCTCCACTAGCGGATTGTAGGCCGGGTTCGGTACATGCGGGATCGCTTCCAGTGCTCCGGCAGGACTTAACATGGGGTCGAGCAGTATTTTTTTGCCCTGATAGGATATCAAACAAGTGGCATGACGCAACAATTGAATTTTCATAATTTCATTCTCCTATTTTGATTGATTTGTTATACTTATTATAGAGCAGATGGCGATTGCTCCGAGAAATTTTTTGAAGGACTTTGCTTTCAGGATGAATGAAAGGAGAATAACTGTTGCTTGATACCACCGATAAGGCGATTATAGATATTATCAAAAACAACTCCCGTATTCAATGGCGGGAGATCGGGGAAATGGTCCACCTGACCGGTCAGGCGGTGGGCAACCGGATCCGCCGGATGGAAGAGCTGGGTCTGATCAAAGGGTATACGGTGGATCTGGACTATAGTAAACTAGGGCAACCGCTTACCGCTTTTGTAACGGTATTTATGAAGAGTACTAACCACATGGGTTTTAAAAGTTTCTCTCCGAAAAAGCAACTATCGTCAGAGCCGACCGAATCAGCGGCGATGGTTGTTACCTATTGGAATTCCGGGTGGCTTCCCATGAGGAACTGACGGAAATTCTCAATCAAATATTGGAATTTGGCAATTATCGGGTTGATTTATCAATCGGGAAGGTAAAATGAAAGCCGAAAATAAACCGCATCCGCTCCCAATAAGACCCCCTTTATTGTTTGATCAGAATCAAATTTACGATAGTAATCGGCGAGGGTCGCGTACAACTGCCAATTGCGAACGTGTAGAATCTGGTATCCGCCTTTAATTTCATAACCGTCAAAATCATTGTCACCAGGATCTTGGTCCCAGGATCCAGTTTGGAGTTCGAAATTAAGTTTAAATTTATTGCTCGGTACTTGGATTCCCACATAGATTTCCTGGGCATCACCATCCCCGATACGGTCCCCATCGACTCTGCCATAAAACATGGTGTCAACATAAAGATTGGCTGTGTCTGCAGCCAAAGCATCTGCCGCTATACTAAACAGTAGGACAAGAACTAGGATGGGTAATAAGAGAAGTTTGTTCATTATTCATAGCTCCTTTATTAAATTTCCGTTGTTAAAATGTGTCAAATTATGAATTCCTATGCATAATTGTCATGCTATTTATATTCATGCAGTTATTTCTGGTAAAATCCAGAGTGAGTATCCATTGACTTTGATAAATCTTTTCTTTTTAACCTTGAGAATGTAAAATAGTGGGAAACCTTTCGCACAAAGCAGGAATTTATATAAAATTTGGATAATTATATGTTGTGCGGCAAGACATTTTTTATTATTGTAAAGTGAGTGTTGTTACATTGAACATTTTTAGGTTTAGGAAGCAAAAGCAACCCAATTTGAATATATTTTGCACTTACATTTTGGTTATTGTCGCGATGGGTGTGATCTTTTATCCCTTATTTCCGATTTTATTAAACTATCCACCTAGTTCGATAAATACTAAATTTGATATTGAGTTTTCTCATATTCCGTATTACCAGCAATATGTCATTATCATTCTTCTGATTATGTTATTGAGTTTTATTTGTTTTAAATTAATTTTCAAAAATGTTAGTAAATGGAATTATATTACTAAAGTATTTGAGTCAAATAATGTTAACGCAATTCAAAAAATAAGACAGAAAAGCTTTCTTATCCCGCATTTTGTGTATTTAATGCAAATATTGATTCCGGTTGCTTTGGTTGGAATCCTGTTTATTATCTTAGGCTTTCATAACAGTGCTGACGTGAAATTCTTTATCCTTTTAACTGTTGGTCTCACTTTTACAGGAGTAATTTCCTATTTGTTTTCTAAAAAATATTTCCGGCAAGTCCTTAAATATACCTACCTTGATAATTTGAAACCTGAAATTACTCGAATTGGATTGCGATTGAAATTTATATTGCAATTATTCCCATTATTCTTGTTTTCATTTTTGTTCATATCACTAGTAGGGCAATCAGGTTTACTCAGAGAAAAAGGCAATGCATTATTTAAAAGCTATCAACGTGAAATACAAATGAAGTTTGAAGGAGTATCCCATATTCAAAGGGAGGAAGAAATTCAACAATTCTTGAAACAAGTGAGAACTGATACAAAAGATGATATTACTTTTTATATAAAACCCGATGGTAGTTATAAAACCAGCGATAATTCAAGATTAAGCGACTTTTTCTTAAAATATACTAAAGAGCTAGCATTTGAGTATTATGGACACACATACGATTATTATGGTTCGGATTTTCAAGGCGCGGTCATTAAATTACCGGGATTAAATGGGGATTGGATCTTAGGTATCAAGTATATAGTGAGTTCACCAAGAAATTTCGTCCTTATTATTATTAGTTTTATGATATTATCAATTTTTGTCATATTGGTATTATTATATTTTGCAAAAACTTTTGCCGACGATATTGCTCTAATCGCCTTAGGGCTTGAGGAGATTGCGGAGGGCTCTGAAGCTGATTTGAACAAGAAAATTGCTGTAATCTCTAATGATGAGATCGGGGATCTGGCAATAGCTTTCAACAAAGTTCAGGAACGTGAAAAAAAGTATATTGAGGATATTAAAAAACAGCAAAGTATGATTGTGGAGCGGGAACGCCTGGTTTCTCTGGGACAAATGATTAGTGGCATTACGCATAACTTAAAAACCCCGATTATGTCGCTTTCGGTCGGTATCGCATCCATCAAAGAATTGGTTGCCGAGTATCAGGCATCTATTGACGATCAGCAGGTTACCCCGGATGATCACCGTGAAATCGCCGCGGATATGGGAGCCTGGCTTAATGAAATGACGCCCTGTTGTACTTATATGTCTGACGTCTTGACCACCATCAAAGGGCAGATTATACCGGAGAAGTCTTCAAGGGCCTCTGGTTTTGCCTTAAAAGAACTGATGAAACGGGTTGAAATCTTAACCGATTATGAATTGAACAAATCCGGCTGCAGCATCCAATACGATTTAAAAGTAAATCCGGATTTGGACATACCGGGGGAGGTCAGCAATCTGGTGCAAGTATTGGAGAACCTAATTTCCAATGCGATTCAGGCCTATGAAGGGAAAAAAGGACTGATTGAATTTAAAGTGACTCAACAGGATACCGCACTTGTGTTTTGTATCCGGGATAGTGGTCAAGGAATCCCGGAAGAACTCCAATCAAAATTATTTAAGGAAATGATTACCACCAAAGGTAAGAAAGGTACCGGCCTTGGGTTATATATATCCTATGCAATTATTAAGGGAAAATTCGGTGGAGACCTTTGGTTTGAATCTGCCCAAGGACAGGACACAGCCTTTTATATTTCAATACCCATTTAAGATTAAGTAGTAGATATTTCAATAAACCGAAAGGAGTTTTCCGTAAAACCTAGTTTTCGAAAAACAATTGATTATTTAATTTGCCCTGGAAATTTCCGGGGTTTTTATTTTTCTAGCGATGAATGGATGGAATAAGTTTTTCCAAAATTTCTAATGAGAATTTGAAAAAGTACTTAGTAATGTTATTAATTGGAAGTTATGTTACAATTAATATTGAAAGAAACTAGATTAGCAGAAAAGCTAAAATGAATCGATTGGTTTTAGATTATTTGAAAGAAAGGGGGGAGATCAATTTGCGGGTCCATCAGAAAAAAACTTCATTGATGCCGGAAGATTTAAATAATGCCATTATTTTTGAGACTCAGATCGATTACAAAAGGATTTATGAAGACATTAAAAATTATGTTGTATTTAAAATTAGCATTACGACTAATTTAAATGATCGTCTGGCATATTTGGATGTTTTGGATTATATGGAACGGATTCAATTGGAAGCAGTAAGAATAAAAAAAAGGGGATAATGAAATGGAAAAAAATTATTTTTTGACTCATGCCCAAAAAGCTATCTGGAATGTTGAAAATTTTGTTCCGAATACTAGTATCAATAATATTGCTGCTATTCTGCGCTTTAAGCAAGAAATTAACTTTAAATTATTAGAACAAGCGGTTAATTTAGTGATAAAAAAAACGATGCCTTTCGAATCCATTTAACGATCCAAGATAGGGAACCCGTACAATATGCCGCAACTTATCACTATTATTCTTTGAATGTTTTTGACTTAACCTCAGAAAAAGATTATCAAAAGTTCTCTGAACTTTTGAATGATTTGACAAAGAAACCATTCTCATTAATCGATTCTGATTTGTTTTATGGCGCTTATTTTAAGATTCCTGGAGAAACCGTCTTTTATTTTAAACAACATCATTTGATTACCGATGCTTGGTCAGTAATATTGACAGGAAATAAGATTTTAGATTATTATCTACGCTTAAAAAGCCGTGAAAATGTTGACGAAATTCAAGAACATTCTTTTTTTGATTATATTGAAGTGGAAAAGGAGTACTTTGGATCAAAACGACACCTAAACCATAAGATTTTTTGGCAATCTAAAACGATGTTGATCCCCGATTTTATATATTTCAAGAATCGGCCGAGGGAATATTCCACACGTACCAAACGAAAAAGTGTTATTGTTCCTCAAGCAATTTCTTTACGAATGAATCAGTATATCCAAGATAAGAATGGTTCGATTTTAGTACTATTCATAGCGGCATTTTCTATTTATATTAATCTTACGATTTCCAAAGAAAATATTTCGATAGGAACAACCGTCCTTAACCGGACAAACTATAAAGAAAAGAATTCTTTGGGTGCTTTTATAAATATGGTACCGATTCTACTACAAATTGATAGAGCCATATCTTTTGAAAAATACCTAGATTATGTAATATCAAACTGGAAGAGTATCTTATTTAATTCACATTATCCCCATGACTTAATTGTTGAGGAGTACCGACAAAAGCATAGAACAGGCGAGGAATTATTCGATGTTACAATTACCTATCAGAATGCAGTACATCATTATCCGGATGGGTTCAATGATGTGAAAAGTGATTGGCTTCCTTATGGACATCAAATTAATTCTTTAAATATCCATATCAATCATAGAGAAAATTTAGATCAGTATATTGTTGACTACGATTATTTAATCGAGCTATTTACCGACTCGGAAATCGAAGACCTCCATCGTCATTTGATGCATCTGCTCCAAGACGCCTTGGACAATCCGGCCAAACCGCTTGCTGCCTTGGAGTTGATATCTCCGGCAGAAAAGCAACGGTTGCTTTATGAATTTAACAAATCCCCAATGTCTTTATCTTCACCCGACCGATTACTTCATCAATTCTTCGAAGTGCAAGCCATTCAAAACCCGGACAACATCGCTTTAATATTTCTAGAAGAGCGGATAACTTATGGAGAGTTAAACCGCAAAGCCAATCAAATTGCCTGGATGCTCCGGAAGAAAGGCATTAAACCCAATGCCATCGTTGGACTGCTGGTTAAACGGTCACCGGAGATGTTTTATGGGATTTTAGGAATTTTAAAAGCCGGCGGGGCTTATATGCCGATTGATCCCGATTTTCCCAGAGGCAGGGTTAAATATATTTTAGAGGATAGTCATTGTGATATTCTGCTTACCAATGATTTTTTAATTGGCAATACCGCCTGGCAAGGGGAAATTGTCAATTTCGACGCTGCCTGGGACATTGAAGGAAGCTCCAATCCGGATAGGCTAAGTGGCCCCCATGATTTGGCTTATGTCATTTACACTTCAGGTTCCACCGGCAAGCCGAAAGGGGTTATGATCGAGCACGGCTCGATTGTAAATACGGTCTATTGGCGAATGCATTGTTACCATTTCACTGCCGGGGATGTTTTATTGCAGATTCCGCCCTATAATTTCGACAGTTCTGTAGAGGATATTTTTTCTTTTTTAAGCATCGGCGCCTCAATCGTAATTATCGAACCAGAAAAACGGCTGGAATTAATGTACTTGAGGGAACTGATCACCCGGCACCAGGTAACCCATTTTTTAGTTACTCCGTTATTTTATCATGCAATGCTGGATGAGATTGCTTCCGGCTTAACTCGTTTATCCAGCGTCACAGTGGCCGGTGAGAATTTTCATCTGAATTTGGTGAAGAAACATTTTCAAAAACTGCCTCTGGTGAAGTTATATAATGAATACGGTCCGACTGAGAATAGCGTTTGTTCAACGGTTTATCAATTTTCCCCTGAAGACCGGGAGATACTCATCGGTAAACCGATTGACAATTGTCAGTGCTATGTGTTGAGTCCGGACTTTAATTTGCTGCCTGTCGGGATTCCGGGGGAATTATATCTGGGAGGAGCGGGACTGGCTCGGGGATATGTAGCCAATCCGGAGCTGACCGCGAGTA
>WSSedL1CaDRAFT_10001201_pt1 | contig 15881 bp, 12 predicted proteins | sample WetSurSL1Cattail_FD_9464 | JGI IMG/M metagenome (IMG submission 9464)
CCGTCGGAATGGATGGAAACCGCCAAGGAAACCGGGCATACGGCCGCCGGCCTGTCCTTCAGTTTCGCGGTGCTGGAGAAAGTGGCGGGAAAGTAAGGAGAAAGACCATGCGCGTATTGTTTGCCTTCGTTCCTTTGCTGGCACTGACGGCGGCTGCCCTTGCCGACGGCCCCGCCGATGCCGCCGCCCGAGCTGCGGCCGAAGCCCGCATCGGCAATACCGTGATCGCCACCGATCCCGACGGCACGGCGACCCACATCTATTGGCGGGCGGACGGAACCTTTTCGGCTTGGCGGCCGGATTGGAAAAGCGAAGGCAAATGGTTCGTCAAGGACGGCAAGCTGTGCCTGACCTACGACCTTGCCCGCCCCAAGATGGGCGAATCCGAATGCATGGCACACGCGGCGGCACACCGGGTCGGCGACGTCTGGAAGACCGAAGATCGCACGGTCACGCTGGCTTCCGGCCGGCAGTGACGAAAAGCCCCGGACCGGTTTTCCGCGGCAATTTCACGCCGAATATCACATAACGGCATGAAAGACTTCGTATAAGAACGCCGCCAACCGGGCTTGCGCCGTCCGGGCACGGTTGCGCATGATGGGACGGTAGAATCGAAAGGCTTTGAGGCCATGCATATTCAGACGGTATTTTTGTTCGATCTCGACGGCACGCTGGTCGACAGCGTGTATCAGCACGTATTGGCATGGCACGAAGCGCTGGAAGCCGAGGGGCTGGATCTGTCGGTGTGGCGCATCCACCGCAAGATCGGCATGAGCGGGGGCTTGTTCACCGATCAGTTCATGCGCGAAACCGGGGCGGAATTTACCCCTGAGTTGCTGGCGCGTCTGCGCACGCACCATGCCAAAGCCTACAAGCGGTTGACTCCTTCGGTTAAGCCGTTGCCGGGGGCCAAGGAATTGCTCGCCGCGCTGACGGATGCCGGAATCCCTTGGGCGATCGCCACCAGCGGACGAATGGAAACTGCGGCGCCCAACATCGAATCGCTGGGCATCGATCCTTCGCAAGCCCATGTGGTGACCCGCGATCAGGTCAAATACGCCAAGCCCGATCCCGACCTGTTTCTTGCGGCGGCGGAACGGCTGAAGGCGCCGATCGAAAGCGCGGTGGTGGTCGGCGACAGCATTTGGGACATGCTGGCCTCCAGGCGCTGCCGGGCGCTCGGCGTCGGCCTGTTGTCGGGCGGTTACGGCCAGGACGAACTGGAGCGCAGCGGCGCGGTGCGGGTCTACGAAGACCCTAAGGACTTGCTCAAGCACCTCGACGAAGTCGGCGGTCGACGCTAAAGATCGGATTCCGTCCTCCCCGGCGGCGGGCGGATAGCGGTTTGCCCGCAGCGCGTGCGTTTCCGCCCTGTTAACGGCGGCTTTGGTTGGCTATGCTCCCGCGACAGAACAAACGCGGGGAGCATGGTAAAGCATGCCGCGCAGGAGGGGGCCGTGCGCCTTACGTTGCATACGGATTACGCCTTGCGTCTCTTGATGCTGCTGGCGATCGAACCGGGGGAACTGCACACCATCGCCACGGTGGCCAAGCGCTACGGCATCTCCCGCAACCACATGATGAAGGTGGCACAGACCCTGATTCAAGCCGGCTTCGTGACGAGCGTGCGCGGCCGACACGGCGGGCTTAAGCTGGCGAAAAAACCGTCCGAGATCATGCTCGGCGCCGTAGTGCGCAAGACCGAGGACGATTTGTCCCTGGTCGGCTGTTTTGCCGTCAAGCGCGATCCCTGTCTGATGGAAACCGTTTGCGGCATGCGCAAGCCTTTGCGGCAGGCGCTGAACGCCTTTCTCGAAGTGCTCGACGGCTACACCCTGGCCGACGCCTTGCAGCATCCCGGCCGAGTCAAGCGCATGCGCAGCATCCTGGGCGCGCAGACCGCCGTCTGACGGATTTACTTCTTTCCCGGCTTGGATCGCCGATACTTCGGCAGCGGAAAGAACGGCGTATCGGTTCGCGCCAACCGAATCAGTTCGCGCATGGCTGCGTGTGCCTTGTCGGTATCCTTGGCGGCGATAGCCGCGAAGACGTTGACGTGATCGGGGAGCGGATCGCGCCGCAAGGGATATTCGCGTTGCTTGTAGATGTTGGTCGAAACGATCGCCGAGGCGAACCCGTCGACCAGCGAGGCAATGTAGGGATTGTCGGCCGCCTGCAGCAGGGTCGTATGGAAATCCACGTCCGCCTGATTGCCGGCTTCGGTATTAAGGGTGAAACGCTCCATCCGCTCGATCGCCTGGCTCATCGTCTTGACCTGAGCGTCGGTGCGGCGGGCCGCGGCGAAGGCGGCGGCGGCCGGCTCCACCACGTCGCGCAGCTCGAACAAGCTGTTCAGCGTATTGATGTCCGGTCCCGCTTCGAAGGCCCAGGCCAGCACGTCGGGATCGAGAATGTGCCACATTCCCTTGGGGTTGACCTTGGTGCCGATCTTGGGCTTGGACGACACCAACCCCTTGGCGGCGAGAATGCGGATCGCCTCGCGATAGGCGGTGCGCGACACCTTCAGTTCTTCGCTGGAAGCAATTTCTCCCGACAGGATTTCGCCGGACTTGTATTTGCCCGAAACGATCGCCAGACCGAGGTCGCGCGCTATCGTGCCGTGAAGGCGCAGCGTCTTGCTGGGGTTGCGAATGGGGCCGGCGAAGCGTTCCATGATCGAAGAAATTACGCGCGATGCCGGGCGAATGCAGCAACAATAATCGCAGAGCCCTTCACTCCGCTGGGGATGGCGACGTCCTATGGTCCGGCATCGTGGCGGTCACGACATTATGATCGGCGGCGCCGGCGATCCTGGGGGATTCTCGCGGGATGCGGGAGGGCGCGGTCTTGTGCGGCGCAAGGGACTGCTTTAATTGTCTTACAATTGGCGGATGACACGGCGGAAATTAAGGCAATCGACATAGCGAATTGCCGATTGCCGAGGGTATGTCCGCCGGCCGAAAAAACGGCGACGGGATAACGCTAGAGAGGGCACCATGAAAAAGACCATCATTCGAAGCGCGGCGGCTTTGACCACGGCGCTGCTGACGTTGTCCGGCGCGGCGGCGGTCCCGGCGCCGGCCGATACCAGCATCGTCGTGCATGCCGACAAGCCGGGCGCGGTCATCAACAAGAACGTCTACGGGCAATTTACCGAACACCTCGGCCACGGCATCTACGAGGGCATCTATGTCGGCAAGGACTCGCCGATACCCAACACCAACGGCTTCCGCAAGGACGTGGTTGCGGCGCTCAAAAGCCTGCATGTGCCGCTGGTGCGCTGGCCGGGCGGCTGCTTCGCCGACCAGTATCATTGGCGCGAAGGCGTCGGCCCGCAGTCGCAGCGCGTCGTTCGCATCAACAACAATTGGGGCGGCGTGCCCGAGAACAACGCCTTCGGCACCCACGAGTTCTTCGAACTCATCGACATGATCGGCGCCGATGCCTACGTCAACGCCAATGTCGGCACCGGCACGGTGCAGGAAATGGCCGATTGGATGGAATACATGACCGGCGATCAGGACACCACGCTGGTCAAGATGCGCAAGATTAACGGCCGCGACAAGCCCTGGAAGATTGCGATGCTGGCCATGGGCAACGAATTGTGGGGCTGCGGCGGCAACATGCGGCCGGATTACTATGCCGACCTTTACAAGCAATATGCCTCGTTCGTTCACGCCAAGCCGGGCGAGCGGCCGCTGCTCATCGCTTCGGGCGATTCCGACAAGGATACCGTCTGGATCTCGACCCTGCTGAAAGAGGTCAAGCCGGGGATGATGGATGCGATCTCCATGCACTACTACACCCTGCCGACCGGCGATTGGCAGCACAAAGGCGCGGCGATCGGATTTCCCGAAAGCGAATGGATCTCCACCTTCGCCAACACCCTCCAATTGGACGGCTTCATCAAGACCAAGGTCGCGCTTCTGAATGCCGCCGACCCCAAGAATAAGGTCGGTCTCTACGTCGACGAATGGGGCACTTGGTACGATCCCGCACCGAACAGCAATCCCGGCTTTCTGGTGCAGCAGAATTCCCTGCGCGATGCGCTGGTGGCGTCGACCAACTTCAACATCTTCCACAAATACGCCGACCGGGTGCGGATGACCGCCATCGCCCAGACCGTCAACGTGCTGCAGGCGATGATCCTGACCGACGGTGCGAAGATGATCAAGACGCCGACCTATTACGCCTATCAGATGTATATCCCGTTCCAGGATGCGACCATGCTGCCGGTCGATCTCAAGACGGCGAATTATACCCTCGGCAAGGTGTCGGTTCCGCAGGTCAATGTCTCGGCCGCCAAGACCAAGGCCGGCGGTATCGTGGTCGGCCTGACCAATCTCGATCCCAACCAGCCGGCGTCGGTGTCGATTGCCATTGCCGGCGCCAAGCCGGGTGCGGTCGGCGGGACCGTGCTGACCGCAAGCGCGATGGATGCGCAAAATACCTTCGACGCCCCCGATGCGGTGCATCCGGTGCCGTTCTCGGGCGCGACGGTCGCCGACGGCAAGTTGAGCGTTACGCTGCCGCCGAAGTCGGTCGTGGTGCTTGACGTGAAATAATGGGAAACGGGCGATGGAATCGTTTGCACTTTCCCGACGCAACGTAATCGCGGGGCTGTTGACCGGCCCCGCGGTTGCGTATGCGGACGGCGCATCACCTGCGGATTTCCGTGCCCTGGCCCCGACGCCGCCGATGGGGTGGAATTCGTGGGACAGTTTCGGGCCGTCGATCGACGAGGCGCAGGCGCGCGGCAATGCGCAAGTCATGGCCGAGAAACTGCTGCCGCACGGCTATCGCTTCTTCACCGTCGACATCCAATGGTACGAGCCGGGCGCCAATTCGTTCGAATACCGCAAAGGCGCTAAACTGGCGATGGACGAATGGGGCCGGTTGGTTCCGGCGACCAATCGGTTTTTTTCGGCCGCAAACGGCGCCGGGTTCAAGCCGCTGGCCGATTATGTCCATAATCTCGGACTCAAATTCGGCATTCATGTCATGCGCGGGGTACCGCGGCAGGCGGCGGATGCCGATATGCCGATCCTTGGAACCGAATATCGCGCCGGCGGCATCGCCGATAAGGTCAATGTCTGTCCCTGGAACACCGACATGTACGGCATCGACATGACCAAGCCGGGTGCGCAGGCCTATTACGATTCGATTTTCAAGCTCTACGCCTGGTGGGGCGTCGATTTCGTCAAGGTGGACGATTTGAGCCGTCCCTACGTACGCAACCAGCCGGAAGTGGAAGCGGTGCGCCGCGCCATCGACCGGTCGGGGCGGCCGATGGTGCTGTCGCTGTCGCCGGGGGAAACCGCGCTGGCCGCCCACGACCATGTGATGCGCCACGCCAACATGTGGCGGATCAGCGACGATTTCTGGGATTTTTGGCCGGCGCTGGTCGAACAATTCGTCCGCCTGCGCAACTGGAATCCTTACCGCCGCGCCGGCACTTGGCCGGATGCCGATATGCTGCCCCTCGGCGTGCTGGCGATGGGCAAACGCACCACCCATTTTACGCCGGACGAGCAGCGCACCTTGATGACGCTGTGGTCGATTGCCCGTTCGCCGCTGATCATGGGCGGCGACTTGCGCAAACTCGATGCGGCGACCGAAGCGCTTTTGACCAACGACGAGGTGCTGGCGATCGATCGGTTCAGTTCGCAGAACCGGGAACTGTTTCTGCGGGAAGGTCTATGCGCCTGGGCGGCGCAGGACGAGCGCGGACGCACCGTGGTTGCCGCATTCAACCTGCGCGAGGCCCCCGCCGCGGTGCCGGTCGATCTTGCGCAGGTGGGCTTGAAAGGGCGCGTGCGGATGCGCGATCTGTGGCGCCATGAAGATGCCGTGATCGACGCGTTTGCGCCGCGTCTTCCGCCGCACGGCGCAGGGTTGTACCGACTGACGTAACCGTCTTTGCCGAACGGCAGAAATACGAGGAAAAAAAATGAAAAACCTACATTGGCTTCGCGTGGCGCTGCGTTCGTCGGCGCTGTTTCCGGCGGCGTTCGGCGCCGCCCTGGCCGCACCGTGCTCGCCGGCGATCACCGCCGTCGCGCCGCAGGCCGACCGTCTGATCCTCAAAAGCGAGTGCGGTTCGACTCTGGTCGAGCCGTGGGGCGAGACGATCGTGCGGGTGCAAAAACTGCCGCTTGGCGCGCCGGAACCGCGGCAAAGCCTGGTGGTGATCGGCAAAAAACCGGCAACGGCGCTTAAGGTGACGCAGGACGACAAAACCGTCACCGCCGAAACCGCCAATCTGCAGATATCGGCGGATCGCAAGGACGGCCACCTCAGCTTTGCCCGGCCGGGCGAGAAAGAGTTTTTAAGCGAAGACGCCCGCCACAGCCGGATGACGGCAACGCCATCCAAGCTCTACGACGTCGCGCAAGGCTTCTCCGTCCACTACGACGACGGCTATTTCTACGGCCTCGGCCAGCAGCCCACCGGGCTGCTCGACCGCTGGCACGACAGCGTGCGTCTGCAACAGGCGAACGGCTGGATCGGGCTGCCCTTCCTTTTGACCGACCGCGGCTGGGGCCTGTTATGGGACAACGCCTCGGTCAGCGACGTTTCGGTGGACCGGCCGCAGGACGGAGGCGGCCTCCAGATCAAATCCGAGGCGGCGCAGAGCGTGGATTATTATATCGTCGCCGGTCCGAACAGCGACGCGGTGATCGCCGGCTATCGCAAGCTCACCGGCGAGGCGCCGATGCTGCCGCGCTGGGCGTGGGGCTTCTGGCAATCCTTCGAGCACTATGCCACCCAGGAAGAAACCACCGGCATCGTCCGCCGCTACCGCGACATGGGCGTGCCGTTCGATGCGGTGATCCAGGATTGGCAGTATTGGCGTACCGGCGAATGGGGTGCGCACACCTTCGATTCGGCGCGCTATCCCGATCCGACCAAGATGATGGACGATATCCATGCCATGCATGCCCATTCCATCGTTTCGGTATGGGCGCGCATCGATCAGGGCACCGATACCCGCGCCGAACTGGAGGCGGCAGGAGCGCTCTTTCCCAAGATCTACCGCAACGTCTATCCGGCCGGAGAGGGACGCTGGTACGATCCCTATGGCAAGGGGCGCGAGCTTTATTGGCGGCAGATTTCCCGCACTCTCGGCCGGAACGGTTTCGACGGCTGGTGGCTTGACGCCAGCGAAGCGGAATTGGGCGGCGAATGGGGGCAGATGCGCGAGGTCGAGACTGCGGCCGGTCCCGGCGCGCTGGTCTATAATGCCTATCCCTTGATGCATACCTCCGGCGTGTTCGAGGGGGCCAAGCGCGATTTTCCGGCCAAGCGGCCGGTCATCCTGACCCGCTCGGCCTGGGCCGGCCAGCAGCGCAACAATGCGATCAGTTGGTCCGGCGACATCTCCGGCACCTGGGAAACCTTCCGCCGCCAGATTCCCGCCGGGCTCAATTTCGTCGCCTCCGGCATCCCTTATTGGAACACCGACATCGGCGGCTTCTTCGGCGGCGATCCGGCCGATCCGGCCTACCGCGAGCTGTTCGTGCGCTGGTTCGAATACGGCACCTTCACGCCGATGTTCCGCGTCCACGGCACCAACAAGCCGAAGGAAATGTGGCGGTTCGACAAGGATGCGCAGGACATCCTGATCCGCTACGACCGCTTGCGCTACCAACTTCTGCCCTACATCTATTCGGCCGCCTGGGCGGTAACCAGCCGCGGCTCGACCATGATGCGCCCCTTGGTGTTCGATTTCGCCGCCGACCGCGAGGCGCTCGACGTTCCCGATCAGTACATGTTCGGCCCGGCGCTGATGGTGGCGCCGGTCGCCCGTAAGGGCGCCGACTTCCGCTCGGTCTATCTGCCGGGCGACGGCGACTGGTACGATTTTTGGACCAACGAACGCCGGCACGGCAAGGCCAACATCGACGCCAAGGCGCCGCTCGATACCCTGCCGCTGTTCGTCCGCGCCGGAGCCATTCTGCCGCTCGGGCCGGTGGTGCAGTACGCCGACGAAACGCCGAATGCGCCGCTGGAATTGCGCATCTATCGCGGCGCCGACGGACATTTCGCGCTTTACGACGATGCCGGCAACGGCTTCGGCTACGAGCGCGGCGAGCGGGCCGTGGTCGAGATCGACTGGAACGAAAAGACCGGCGTGCTGTCCTTTGCCAAACGCCAAGGGCACTTCCCCGGCATGAAGCCCAGCCGGACCTTCAATATCGTCTGGATCGGCGGCAAGGGTGGGACGCGCCGCATCGTCTATGACGGACGGGCGCAAACCGTCAAACCGCCGGCGTGATTTTCCGAGCGGGCATAAAAAAGAGCGGCGGGGAANCCCACCGCTCTTTTTTTTCAGTCCGGTATTATTTCGCCGTCCGTGAAAAAGTCCTTCGGCCTAGAGCAACGAGCGCAAAAGGGAAATCGGTTTTGCGCGTAAAGTTGCGACAAAACAAAGAGCTAGAGCGACGGACTGATTGCGTTTGAACGTCCGTCGCTCTAAAGGCCTCCGTGTACTTTTTCACAGACAATTATTTCTCGACGCCGAACACGAACACGGTGTGGGTCTTATAGACCTGCCCGGGCCTCAGTTCGGTCGAGGGAAAGTTCGGCTGGTTGGGCGAATCCGGATAGTGCTGGGTTTCCAGGCAGAAACCGGTGCGATGCTTGAACACCGTACCGACGCCCGCCGGTTTGCCGTCGAGGAAATTGCCGGCATAGAACTGCACGCCGGGCTCGACGGTCCGCACTTCCAAGGTGCGGCCGGATTTGGGTTCGACCACCTTGGCGGCGAGGATTTCCTCGCCCGGCTTGGGCTGATTGAGCACCCAGTTGTGATCGTAGCCGCCGGCCAATTTAAGCTGTTCGTCGTCGGCGCCGATGCGATCGCCGATGGCGGTGGCTTTGCGGAAGTCGAACGGCGTGCCGGTAACGTCTTTCAAGTCGCCGGTGGGGATCAACCGTTTGTCGACCGGGGTGATCTTGTCGGCATTGATCGTCATCAGATGATCGAGGATCGGCGTGTCGGTGTCGCCGGTCAGATTGAAATAGCTGTGGTTGGTCAGGTTGGCGACGGTCGGCTTATCGGTAGTCGCCTCGTAGTCGATGCTGAGCGCGTTGTCGTTGCGCAATTGATAGGTGACATGGACGGTCAGCGCACCGGGGAAGCCCATTTCGCCGTCGGCACTGACATAGGTCAGCTTGAGGCCGGGGCCGTTCTTGTCTTCATACGGCTTGGCCTGCCAAACCACCTTGTCGAACCCCTTAGGTCCGCCATGCAGGGTGTTGGTACCGTCGTTCTGCGGCAGCTTGTAGGTCTGGCCGTCGATGACGATGGTGCCGTTGGCGAGGCGGTTGCCGTAGCGGCCGATCAGCGCACCGAAATACGGCACGCCCTTCTGGTAGGGCTCGATACGGTCGAAGCCGAGCACGATATTGGCAAGCTTACCGGCCTTGTCGGGCGTCTTCAGCGACACGATGGTGCCGCCATAGGTCGCAATGCGCGCCTCCAGACCGTTTTTGTTGGTCAACGTATAAATCTGCACTTTTTCCCCTTTCACGGTCGTCCCAAACGGAGCCTTCTTGACGTGCGAGACCTTGGCGGCCTCGGCCGGTGTCGCCAAGCCCGTCGCCAACGCTGCAAGCGCAAGCCCGGCGAGGCCGGCGCGCAAAACCAGTGTCCCTGACATTTCAGCCTATCCTTTATTTTTGTTCCAACGCTTTGTTCCAAAGCGATCAGGGCGGAGGATATGTCGGACAATTCGAAATGGAAACCCGGCTACGGCCCGTTTTTTCGTGCCCCGCCGCGGCGCACGGAAGGGTTGCCGGCCGCATGAGGATGGGTTGAAGGCAGACCCGATTTCTCAACCGGAATAGCGTTGCCGCCACCGCCAATAACTCATACAAATTGACAGCCCTGGGACGGCTTTCTAAAATCCTCGACCAATTGATAGACTGGCACCGACGGTCATCCGCCGCGGCGGCCATTTCGGCAACGACCTTGAGGAAGCAGCACGCATCATGAAAGCTTTAGCGAATTACGAAATCTGGTTTGTCACCGGCAGTCAGCATCTCTACGGGCCTAAGACGTTGGAACAGGTCGCCGCCGATTCCAAGGAAATCGCGGCAACCCTCGACGCATCCGCCGCCATTCCGGTCAAGGTGGTGTTCAAACCGGTGATGGTGTCGCCCGACTCGATCACCGAGCTGATGCTGGCGGCCAACACCACGCCGGCTTGCGTCGGCATCGTCACTTGGTGCCACACCTTCTCGCCGTCGAAAATGTGGATCAACGGGCTAAAGCAACTGGTCAAGCCGGCAGTACAACTGCACACCCAGTACAACCGCGACATCCCGTGGGCGGATATCGACATGGATTTCATGAACCTCAATCAGGCCGCCCACGGCGACCGCGAGCACGGGTTCATCTGGACCCGTCTGCGCAAGGATCGCAAGGTGGTGGTCGGCCATTGGAAGGAAGCCAAGGTTCAGGAAAAGATCGGCGCCTTTGCTCGCGCCGCCACCGCCTGGGCCGACTGGCAGGGCGCCCGGTTCGTCCGCTTCGGCGACAACATGCGCGAAGTGGCGGTGACCGACGGCGACAAGGTTTCCGCCCAGTACAAGCTCGGCTTTGCGGTCAATTATTATGCCGTCGGCGATCTGGTCAAACGGATCGATGCGGTGAGCGAGAAAGAGATCGACGATCTGATCGCCCAGTACGAAGCCGCCTACGTTATGGCCGCCGATGTGAAGAAGGGCGGCGCCAAATACGCTTCGGTGCGCGATGCCGCCAAGATCGAAGCCGGCCTTAGCGCCTTCCTGAAAGAGGTGGGTGCCAAGGGCTACACCAACACCTTCGAAGATCTCTACGGCATGAAGCAACTGCCCGGCATCGGTTCGCAACGACTGATGGCCGAGGGCTACGGCTTCGGCGCCGAAGGCGACTGGAAAACCGCCGCCCTGGTGCGCGCGGTCAAGGTGATGGGAACCGGGCTTCAGGGCGGCACCTCGTTCATGGAGGACTACACCTACCACCTCGATCCGGCGAACACCCTCAATCTCGCCGCCCACATGCTGGAGGTCTGCCCGTCGATCGCGGCGGCCAAACCGAAGCTGGAAGTGCATCCCCTCGGCATCGGCGGCAAGGAAGACCCGGCCCGGCTGGTATTCGACGCCGCGGCCGGCCCCGCCACCGCCGCCTCGCTGATCGACATGGGCAACCGTTTCCGCCTGATCGTCGACGAAGTGGACGTGATCAAGCCCCCCCATCCGATGCCCAAACTGCCGGTCGCCCAGGCGATGTGGAAGGCGCGGCCGGATTTCGAAACTGCCTGCACGGCGTGGATATTGGCCGGCGGCGCCCATCATTCGGCGTTCAGCTTGTCGGTCACCACCGAGATGCTGGAAGATTTCGCCACCATCGCCGGCATCGAATTCCTGCCGATCGACGCCGACACCAAGATCCGCGACTTCAAGCAAACCTTGCGGACCAACGAAGTCTATTATGCGCTCAACAAGGGATGGGCGATCTAAACCGCATCGGGACCGCGTGAGGCGGTTTTTCAGGCAAATTTTACGAAACGGAATTTTGAGCATGATCCGGAAAATCGAATATCGGTTTTCGAAACGGATCATGCTCAAAATCGAATAGGGCTGAACATGAACGCCAAATACGCAATCGGTCTCGATTACGGGACAAACTCCGTCCGCGCTCTGGTCGTCGACGTCGCCGACGGTCACGAGTTGGCCGCCGCCGTCTGGATCTACGAACACGGCAACCAGGGCGTCGTGCTGGGGCACGATCCCAATCTCGCCCGTCAGCATCCGGCCGATTATTTGGTCGGCGCCGAGGTTACCATCAAGGATGCGCTGGCCATCGCGCATAAACGGGTGCCCGGCTTCGCCCCCGATCAGGTCATCGGCATCGGCGTCGACACCACCGGCTCGACCCCCATGCCAGTCGATACCGACGGCGTGCCGCTGTGCTTCCAGGAGAAGTTCGCCGACAATCCGGCGGCGCTCGCCTGGCTGTGGAAGGACCACACCGGCTATCGGGAAGCGGCCGAGATTACCCAACTGGCGTCGGAAATTCGCCCCCAATATCTTGCCAAGATCGGCGGCACCTATTCGTCGGAATGGTTCTATTCGAAGATCCTGCATTGTCTGCGCACCGCGCCGGAGGTGTTCGATGCGGCCTATTCCTGGATCGAACTGTCGGACTTCGTGCCGGCGGCAATGACCGGAACCCTGCATCCCGACACCTTCGTCGCCGGCATCTGCGCCGCCGGCCATAAGGCCATGTATAGCAAGGATTGGGGCGGCTACCCGGACAAGGAATTTCTGTCCAAGCTCGATGCCAAACTGGGTGCGCTGCTCGGACGGCTGACGCCGCGCGTGAAAGCGGTGGATTCGGCGGTCGGCGGCCTGTCCAAGGACTGGGCCGGAAAAACCGGCCTGAAGGAAGGCATTCCGGTGGCGGTCGGCGCCTTCGATTGCCATTTGGGCGCCATCGGCGCCGGGGTGAAGCCGGGGGTGCTGGTCAAGATCATCGGCACCTCGACCTGCGATATCACCGTCAAGGTCAACACCGACAAGCTGGCCGACGTGCCGGGCGTATGCGGCGTCGTCGACGGGTCGGTACTGCCCGGCTATTTCGGCTTAGAGGCCGGCCAATCGGCGGTGGGCGACATCTTCAATTGGTTCGTCAGCTACATTCAGCCCGGCGGCGAGCAGAAACTGTCGCATGTCGAACTGACTAACGATGCCGACAAGCTGAAGCCGGGCGAAAGCGGCCTGATGGCGCTCGATTGGAACAACGGCAATCGCACCGTGCTGGTCGATCAGCGCCTGACCGGGCTTCTCGTCGGCCACACCCTCTACACCACGCCGGCGGAAATCTACCGCGCGCTGGTGGAGGCGACCGCCTTCGGCGCCTTGACCATCATCAACCGGTTCGAGGAATACGGCGTCAAGATCGACGAAGTGATCAACTGCGGCGGCATCGCCGAAAAGAACGCTTTCGTCATGCAGCTTTATGCCGACGTGACCGGGCGGCCGATGAAAATATCGCGCTCGGCCCAGACCCCGGCCCTCGGCTCCGCCATCGCGGCGGCGGTGGTGGCGAAGGCCCATCCCGACTTCGCCACGGCCATTGCGGCGATGACCGGGCTTAAGGACAAGGTCTATCAGCCCGACCCGGAAGCGCACGCCGTGTACAAGGAACTGTACAAAATCTATTCTACCCTGCACGACGCCTTCGGCACCAAAGCGTGGCAGGGCAGCCTGTACGGTGTGATGAAGACGTTGATGGACATCCGCGACAAGGTACGGAAATAATGCTGGAACAACTGAAAGCGGATGTTTGCCAGGCCAATCTCGATCTGGTGAAGGAAGGTCTGGTGATCCAGACCTGGGGCAACGTCAGCGGTATCGACCGCAAAAATGGGCTGGTGGTCATCAAGCCGTCGGGGGTGTCCTACGACGGCATGAAGCCCGAGCACATGGTGGTGGTATCGCTAAAAACCGGCGAAACGGTCGAAGGCGATCTTCGCCCCAGTTCCGATACCCCCACCCACCTGGTGCTTTATCGCGCCTTTGCCGGCGTCGGCGGCATCGTCCATACCCACAGCCTGTATGCCACCGCCTGGGCGCAGGCGAAGAAAGCCATCCCGGCGCTCGGCACCACTCAGGCCGACTACTGGTACGGCGCCATTCCCTGCACCCGGTTGATGACCGAGGCGGAAATCGAAGGCGAATACGAAGCCAAGACCGGCGACGTCATCGTCGAGACCTTCGAGGGGATCGATCCGATGCAGGTACCGTCGGTGGTAGTGGCCAGCCACGGGCCGTTTGCCTGGGGCAAGGATGCCCACCATGCGGTACACAACGCGGTGGTGATGGAATACGTCGCAAGGTTGGCGAGCGAAACCTTGCGTATCGCACCGGATATCGGCCCGATGCAAAAAGTGCTGCTCGATAAGCATTTCTTACGTAAACATGGACCGAAAGCCTATTACGGTCAGAAGTGATCCGTGATTGAACGAGGGGAAACGTAATCAACATGATTAAGGAAACCACAAACACCGCAGCAGCGGCGCACGGTTCGGTGTTCAACGCACTGGACTGGTGGATAATCGCCGCTTTTGCCATCGCCATGGTCGCCGTGGTGCTGATGTCGATGCGCAAAAAGGCCGTATCCGGCAAGGACTACTTCCTGTCGGGCAAAGACAGCAACTGGCTGCAGATCGGCACCTCGATCTTCTCGTCCAACATCGGTTCCGAGCACCTCGTCGGCCTCGCCGGCGCCGGTTTCGCCACCGGCATGGCGATGGCGCATTGGGAGATGCAAGGCTGGATCATCCTGGTCTTGGGCTGGGTATTCGTACCGCTCTACGACCGGATGAAGGTCTTCACCATGCCGGAATTCCTCGAACTGCGCTTCTCGCGCGGCTCAAGGAGCATCCTCAGCGTGCTCACCGTCGCCAGCTTGGTGCTGACCAAGATCGCCGCCACCATCTATGCCGGCGACGTCGTCGTGCGCACGCTGCTCGGCGTCGATAGCGTCAACATGTTCGGCCACCAGGTGGACATCTTCTGGGTGATCGCGTTGGGGCTGGCCTTCACTACCGGCCTCTACACCGTGCTCGGCGGGCTTCGCGTCATCATGTATACGGCGGTGTTGCAGACCCCGGTGCTGATCTTCGGCTCGGTCGCCATTCTGGTCATCGGCCTGCAGGAACTCGGCGGCGGCAGCCTGCTCGCCGGTTGGACCGCGATGGTCCATGCCGCCGGCAGCAACATTCATCTGATGCGCCCGGCGAACGATCCCGAATGGTCGTGGCTGGCGGTGATCCCCGGCTCGATGATCATCGGCTTCTGGTACTGGTGTACCGACCAATACATCGTCCAACGCGTGCTCGCCGGCCAGAACCAGACCGAGGGCCGCAGGGGCGCCATCCTCGGTGGCGCCTTGAAGCTCACGCCGGTGTTCATTTTCCTCATCCCCGGCATGATCGCCTTCGCCCTCAACAGCATGCCGGCCAGCGGCTTCCATACCTCGGGCGACGCCGCCTATACTTCGCTGGTCGGTCAAATCCTGCCCCACGGCATCCGCGGCTTCGTCGCCTGCGGCATGATCGTGGCGCTGATGGCTTCGCTGGGTTCCAAGTTCAATGCCTCGGCGACGCTGTTCACCATGGACTTCTACCGCTATTGGCGGCCGAAGGCTTCGGGGATCGAAGAAGTGATCACCGGGCGCATCGCCACCGCGGCGATCGTGGTGCTCGGCATTCTTTGGGTGCTGGTGATCAAGAGCCTGCACTCCAACTTGTACGAATATTTGCAGAACGTGCAGAGCTACCTGTCGCCGGCCATCGTGGTGTTGTTCGGCCTCGGCGTATTCTGGAAACGCGCCACCGCGCCGGCGGCGTTTTGGGCCTTCCTGGTCGGCGTAGTGGGCGGCTTTGCGCGCCTCGCCGCCGACATCGTCATGAAGGACCACAAGGTCTATGTCGCCGACCTTAAGCAGCAATTGTTCCACCACGTCATCAACCACGATCAGTACATCGCGGCGCTGGCGCCCTTGAAGGCGCAGTACGGCGTAATCTTCGACTTGTGGAACGTCCATTGGCTGTTCTTCTGCCAATCGTTGCTGCTTTTGACCGGCGCGCTGATGGTTGTCATCAGCTTGCTGACCAAAGCGCCGGATGCTTCCAAGCTGAAGTATTCCTGGTACGGCGCGACGCCCGAAGAGAAGGCCGTCACCCGCGCCAGTTGGAACGCTATCGATGTCATCGCCAGCATTCTGGTCGTCGTAGCGGTCGTCGCGTTCTATTGGTTCTTCTGGTAAGCGATCGTTTGACGAAAAAAAAAGCGGCGGCCGCATCAGCGGCCGCCGTTTTTTTTTG
>WSSedL1CaDRAFT_10001202_pt1 | contig 15877 bp, 13 predicted proteins | sample WetSurSL1Cattail_FD_9464 | JGI IMG/M metagenome (IMG submission 9464)
AGCATTGGGGTTCCACCTCTTCCCATTCCGAACAGAGAAGTTAAGCCCAATCACGTCGATGGTACTGCGTAAAAGTGGGAGAGTAGATAGCTGCCGTTTTTTAAAAGCTCCGCATAAGAAATTATGTGGAGCTTTTTTTGTTTACCTAAAAAGTGATAGGGGGTGGAGAAAATCGATAACTGAGGGATTAGTGATTCGAAAATTTCAAAATTCGGATTAATTACACAGATATACATATACTGAGCAATATGTCGGGTATAAATATACAAAATTGAAAATCAGGAATGTATTACTATAAAATTTTGAACGGGATTCCTTATAAAAACTCAGTTTTTTGCGGATATAAGTAAAAATTTCAGTATTTTTGTGCTTTCTTTTTCGGAAGAATAAAACTAATAAACATCATAATTATTTAGTGTATGAAAAAGCATAATTTTAATGCGGGACCATCTATTTTGCCTCGCGAAGTAATTGAAAAAACAGCTCAGGCAGTGCTGGACTTTAACGGTTCTGGATTATCCATATTGGAAATCAGTCACCGTGCAAAAGACTTTCAACCTGTTGTTGACGAAGCTGTTGCCTTGTTCAAAGAACTTTTAAATATACCCGAAGGCTATTCGGTTGTGTTTTTAGGTGGTGGAGCAAGTCTTCAATTTTGTATGGTGCCATTTAATCTTCTGGAAAAAAAAGCAGCTTTCCTCAATACAGGAACATGGGCAAGTAAAGCTATCAAAGAAGCAAAAGGGTTTGGAGAGGTGATTGAAGTGGCTTCTTCGAAGGCTGATAATTTTAATTATATTCCTAAAGATTATGTAATCCCTGCAGATGCCGATTATTTTCATATTACAACAAACAATACTATTTTTGGAACTGAAATTTTAAAGGATATCGATTCTCCGATCCCTTTGATTGCAGATATGTCATCTGATATTTTTTCCAGACCATTAGATGTAAGTAAATATGGCATTATCTACGGTGGCGCTCAAAAAAATCTGGCCCCTGCGGGTTTGGCTTTTGCTATTATAAAAGATGAACTGTTGGGTAAGGTGACCCGTTATATTCCTTCCATGCTGAATTATAAAATTTATATCGAAAATGGATCAATGTACAACACTCCTCCCGTTTTACCTATTTACAGTGCTTTGGAAACTTTGCGCTGGCTGAAGGCAAATGGTGGTGTAGCTGCAATTGAAAAACGAAATATTGCTAAAGCAGAACTTTTGTATGACGAAATAGATCGGAATAAACTATTCGTAGGAACTGCGGTGAAAGAAGACAGATCGAGAATGAATGTATGTTTTGTAATGAAACCTGAGTATGCCGAGTTGGAAGCTGATTTCCAAAAATTTGCTACCGAAAGAGGAATGGTCGGAATTAAAGGTCATCGTTCTGTAGGTGGTTTCAGAGCTTCTATTTATAATGCAATGGATATAGAAAGCGTACAGGCACTTGTGGATTGTATGCAGGAATTTGAAAAGCTACACTAATTAAAACTTAACGGAGTGAGCACTATGTGCTCGCTCTTTTTGATTATATAATAAATTATTATTTATGAAGGTATTAATTGCTACTGATAAACCGTTTGCAAAAATAGCTGTGGAGGGTATTCGTCAGGAAATAGAAGCAGCAGGTTTTGAATTGGCTCTTCTTGAAAAATATACTGAAAAACAACAATTGCTTGATGCTGTTGTCGATGTGGATGCAATCATTATAAGAAGTGATGTAATTGATGCAGAAGTAATTGCTGCTGCCAAACAACTTAAAATTGTAGTTCGTGCTGGAGCAGGCTATGATAATGTAGATCTCGAAGCTGCTACTGCTGCCGGAGTTTGTGTTATGAATACCCCGGGACAAAATGCCAATGCTGTTGCCGAGTTGGTGTTTGGATTACTCATTTATGCCATTCGGAATTTCTATGATGGCACTTCTGGTACTGAATTACTGGGTAAAACACTTGGCATACATGCTTATGGAAACGTAGGACGTAATGTAGCCAGAATTGCAAAAGGTTTGGGAATGAAGGTTGTTGCATTTGATGCTTATTGCCGTGATGAAGATATTCAGGCAGATGGCGTAGAGCCTACTTGTTCAGCAAAAACTTTGTATCAAAAAAGTGATATCGTTTCGATCAATATCCCTGCCACTAAAGAAACCAAACAATCCATTAATGCTGAACTACTTGGACTTTTGCCTGAAGGCGCAGTAATTGTGAATACTGCCCGAAAGGAAGTTGTTCATAATGAGGATTTGGTTGCGCACATGGAAGCCGATCCAAAATTCAAGTATGTGACTGATATTCTACCTGATAATCACGCTGAAATGCTGGAAAAATTTCCGGGAAGATATTTCTCTACACCAAAGAAAATGGGTGCACAAACCTCTGAAGCTAATGTGAATGCGGGAATTGCTGCTGCTAAACAAATTGCGGATTTTCTTGTAAACGGAAACGAAAGATTCAGAGTGAATAAATAAGAATACATATATATTCAACTCACAAAAAATCCCGGAAATTTTATTTTCGGGATTTTTTATGCAAATCGAAAATAAAGATGTATGTTGATTAATAAATATTTATGTTATGAATGAATAAGATATTTTTTTGTGGTGTATAAATAAACATAAAACATTGCTAAAATGAAAAATATTTATATGATTTTGTGTCATATTAAAATTTATATATTATATTTGCCGTCAATTTGATGTATTGTAGCTTTTAAGGTAATCTATTTGTGTTGAAAATATTTTTTAAATATATTGTTTTGTCGTTATGTGTGCTGTTAATTTTAATCAGTATGAACCTTTATGGATCTGGTATTACTGCAAATTTACAGTCCTTAAAAACACATATGCCTAATGCAACTCAAGAAAAGATAATATCTGCCGCTGATTATCTTTATTCACTTGAGTGTATTGAGACTTTTTCGGAAAAAAATGAAATACCTGAGCATAGACATATAAATAAAGAATGCGATACAATCAAAGTAGTTCTTACCCAGCTCTTTTCTACTCAATTGAATCTTTTTAGCAGTATTTTAAAACTGCATACCACCAAACTTCATTCGTCCAAGTTTTTAATTTTCGGATTAAATAAAATTCTGAATTAGTAGGCCTTTTGTTTCGATAATGTAGATGTTTTGTCTATTTGACAAGTATTTTATTTTCAAACAAATAAAAATCAGGCTTATATGAAAAGAAATGCAACAATAGAACAAGTGTTGGTTCGAATTGAGAACAACGCAATAAAAAGAATTATTGAATTTCCTCTCAGGGGTTATTTTATTATTATTACAGGAGTATTACTTTTTGTGATATATACTTTTTCAGAAGATACAAAGTACAATTTTATTTGTCCTTTTTTAATAATAGCAGGTGTTTTTCTCGTTATGTGGGGAAGTATTGATACTTTCTTACCACATATTTATTATAAAGATACCAGAACAGGTGAATTAATTCGTTTTAGTGAAGTTTTTTTCGATAAAACGGAGCATTTGAAGTTAGTTGAAATTTTAGAGTCCGGTCATATTGAAGAGATTAATCAACTTCACAAATCGAATGGAAATCTTGGAATTAAATTGAAACTGGCAATAAACAGTGATAAATCTGTTTGCTTGGTTCAGGTGCAGAAGTTTGTTGAATATAATTTTGCCATAACATCGAAAGTGAAACAACTTACTAAGCAGCAGGCGGAACTTTTGATTGCTTTGGTATTTCAAACAGCTGATATGGTTGAAAAAAACGCAAATTTGGTATAAAAAAGGAAGTCCATGTACAATGGACTTCCTTTTTTAATTAATGCCTAATAACCTTCCCGTTATAGGGTCGATTTGTATTTTGATTTTGGGGTTAGAGAGTAGTTCTGTGCTGAAAGGAATTATTTCACCTAATTGAGGTATATCAAAAACTCCAGAGTAAACAATGTTAATACCATCGGTAATGGTTATTTTGGTAGAAGCGGGAAGAATTGTATATAACCCTGATTTCTCAGATTTTTCTTTTTCTCCCGGTTTTTGAAGCTTGATTTTTGCAGGTTCTATATTAATGTAGTAAGGACGACCACTCAAATCATCTGCATCAACAATTCCATTAAACGCAGATAACCGGAAAAGTATTTTATTGTTTAGTACAGAATCAGGAAAAATACTTATTATTCTTGTTTGTGTTTCTACAATGGTTTTTCCAATGAAAAGTTCAGTAAGTTGTTGTTCCATTTTATCCATTCCTTTTAGCATGGATTCCAACGATTTTCCGTCCGAAGGTAAATGTTCTATATCTCCGGTTAGTAAACTCAGACGACTTTCTCGGATACGATATATTTGTTTGGCTGCACCTTCAGCTAATTTTGCCGATGATCCTGCCATCATAAACTCTTCGCCGAGAGGAAGCAGATTGTTAATTGAAAGATCTTTTTGAAGATATTCCTTTATAACCTTTTTTTCGATTACCTTTTTAGTAGCTTCAGGCAGCAAAACATTGATTCCGGTAATGATTCCCTGTTCATTCACAGAGATATTGTTTAATGCGGAAGATTTTGATGGAATAATAGTAAATGTTCGATTTGGATCAGCTATCGCATTTGAAACTAACTGTATCGTTTTGAGTTTACTGGTGCTTTTTTCTTCTGTAATTACATTGTTTGTGGCCAGATATCTTTCTGAATATTGATAAAAAATTCCGGGTTTCTGTTTGATGGTTTCAATAGAAATTTCAATTTTCAACTCGGTTTTGGGTAAAGCATACACCAAAACTGGTTTTCCTTCAGTGAGGGTTACTCCGTTTTGCGCATTCAGCTGAAAAATAACTGCAATTAGGGCTGTGATGAATGTAACTTGTTTCATATCAGTAGCTTTTTTTGATGAAACTTATTTTTTACGTTTTCCGAAATTTTTCTTTTTTGCTCCTGCATCAGGTTGAGCAGCCATTAGTTCGCGGCATTTTTCTTCGGTGAGCGATGTAGGTTCAATACTTTTTGGTATCTTGTAATTTACGCCATCGCAACTAAAATACGGACCGAATTTTCCGTTAATAATTTGTATTTCATTGTTTGCTCCGAATGTGTTGATGATTTTGTTTTTTTCGGCAATTCTTTTTTCTTCAATAATTTCAATGGCTCTTTCTATGCTTACTTCCATTGGATCATCGGTCTTTGGCAAAGAATAGAATGAATTGTTGTGTCGGATGTACGGTCCAAAACGTCCTATGGCCACAGTCATTACTTTTTCTTCATACTCACCCAGTTCGCGGGGTAATTTAAACAGTTCCAAAGCTTCTTCAAGCGAAATGCTTTCTATCGACTGTTCTCTTCTGAGCGATGCGAATAAAGGTTTTTCTTCTTCTTCATTGGTGCCAATTTGAGCTAAAGGACCAAATTTCCCCAATTTTACAGAAAGTTGACGCCCCGATACAGGATCTGTACCCAAAATTCTTTCTCCTACCTGACGTTCGGAATTCTTAATGGTGTCTTCTACCACAGGATGGAATTTCTTGTAAAATTTATCGATGGATTTTGTCCAGATAATTTTTCCTCCGGCTATATTGTCAAATTCTTTCTCAACGTCAGCAGTGAAGTTGTAGTTGAGAATGTCAGGAAAGTATTCTGTTAGGAAATCATTTACTACAGCTCCGATATCAGTAGGAAATAGTTTTCCTTTTTCTGCACCTGTGTTTTCAGTTTTTTGCTGATCGGTAATTTTATCTCCCTTCAGTTTTAATATATTAAATTCACGTTTTTCAGCCTGACGGTCTCCTTTTTCGACGTAAGAGCGGTTCTGAATGGTCGAAATTGTAGGAGCATAAGTAGATGGACGCCCAATACCCAATTCTTCCAGTTTTCGTACCAAACTGGCTTCGCTATAACGGGGCGGTTTTTGCGAAAATCTTTCCTGAGCGGTTATCTCAATAGATTGAAGTATTTCACCTTTCTTCATGGCTGGCAAAAGTCCTTCTGTGTCAGCTTCAATATCGTCATCCGTTGATTCAAGATATACTTTTAAAAATCCATCGAACAGGATTACCTCTCCTGAGGCTACAAATTGATAATTGTTTCCGGAAATATCTATGAAGATAGAAGTTTTTTCTAATTCGGCATCAGCCATTTGTGAGGCTATTGTGCGTTTCCAAATCAGCTCGTAAAGCTTCTTTTCCTGTGCGCTGCCCTCAATAGTATGAGTATTCATATAAGTGGGGCGGATGGCTTCATGAGCTTCCTGAGCACCTTTTGTCTTGGTGCTGAATTTGCGCGTTTTGACATATTTCTGTCCGGCCATGCTGATGATTTCTGCCTTAGATGCCCCCAAAGCTAAATCCGAGAGGTTGACCGAATCGGTACGCATATATGTTATCTGCCCCGATTCGTAAAGCCGCTGGGCTACCATCATTGTTTGCGAAACAGAAAATCCAAGTTTACGTGCAGCTTCCTGTTGTAAAGTAGATGTGGTAAAAGGAGGAGCAGGAGATTTTTTCGCCGGTTTGGTGACAATGTCAGCTATGGTATATTTTGCTGTTTTACATTTCTCCAGAAAATCGAGAGCTTCCGTTTTATTCGAAAAACGTTGCTGATATTCGGTTTTCAGTTCGACGGGGTTTCCTTTTACATCAACCGATTTGAAAAAGGCAGAAACTTTATAAGCTGCTTCAGGAACAAACTGATTAATTTCCCGTTCCCGCTCTACAATTAATCGTACAGCTACCGATTGTACTCTTCCTGCCGAAAGAGATGGACGAACTTTACGCCAAAGTATCGGCGATAGTTCAAATCCCACAATTCGATCCAAAACCCGACGAGCTTGTTGTGCATCAACCAAATGAATATCGATGTCCCGTGGATTTTCTATAGCATTGACGATAGCATCTTTTGTAATTTCATGAAATACGATTCGTTTCGTTTTCTCTTTTTTGAGTTTCAGCTCTTCGTAAAGATGCCAGGCAATTGCTTCTCCTTCACGGTCTTCATCGGAAGCGAGCCACACTATCTCTGCTTCTTTTGCTTCTTTTTTTAGCTCCGAAACCACTTTCTTCTTGTCGGAAGAGACAGTGTACTGAGGTTGGTAATTGTTTTCGAAGTCGATGCCTATTCCTTTTTCAGCCAGATCACGAATATGTCCGAAACTGGACATGACATGATAATCGGAGCCGAGAAATTTTTCTATTGTTTTAGCTTTGGCTGGTGACTCTACAATAACAAGATTTTTTGACATAATAAGTGTTGTAAGCTGACTAATGATTCGAATCGCCTGCAAAATAACAAAAATAGATATGTATCAGCCAAATTTTCAATGCATTATTTTTGTTTTTTAATTAATAAGGGTAAAATTTATTGAGTAGTCTCAAAAAAATTGCTGAATCGGCAAGAATTTATTTTTAACGCCATTCTTATTTTGTACATTTGAATAAAATAAGAATGAAATGGATTCAGCTCAATTGATTAATAATACGGTGTCTTTTGTCAAAAAACAATTATTAAATGCCGAAGGAGGGCATGACTGGTGGCATATTGAACGGGTGTGGAGCTTGTCGAAAACAATTGCAGCTTCCGAAAATACCGAACCACTCGTTGTGGAACTCGGAGCTTTGCTGCACGATATTTCTGATCCTAAATTCAACGGAGGAGATGAGATGAAAGGTAGTGAAATAGCGCGTGAGTTTCTCATCGGACAAAATGTCGATCTTCAAATTATTAACCATGTAATTGCTATTATAGAAAACGTTTCTTTTAAAGGTGGAAACGAACCTGTAACATTTCATTCGAAAGAACTGGATGTCGTGCAAGATGCCGATAGATTAGATGCTATGGGAGCTATCGGTATTGCGCGTACNTTTAATTACGGAGGATATAAGAATAGGGAAATGTACAATCCGGCGATACCGCCTAAACAGGATATGACAAAAGAAGAATATCGCAACAGTAAAACTCCGACTATCAACCATTTTTATGAAAAACTGCTATTGCTGAAGGATAGAATGAATACAACTAAAGGACGGAAACTGGCGGAAGAAAGGCATCAGTTTATGGAAAGTTTTTTGGAAAAATTTTATTCCGAATGGGAGGGTAGGAAATAATCAGTTCCGCAGAATGAATCCACAACTTTCACAAAATCTTTCGGTTATTTTTCCCTGAAAAAATCCTTGTCGCATTTTTTGAGCACGCTCGCTTTGAAGAATTTCGTCTAATTCATGAGTAAAGATATTTCCAAGAACAATATGTGCGTCAGCGTCTAAACAACATGGGACTACCGTTCCTTCGGCGAGAATAGCAATATGATCGCGTAGTGCATAGCACGTTTTCTCCTCTTTGTTTATTTGTTTCTCGCCGTCAGGCCAACCAAAACGTGGAGCCGGCTGAAAGAAAATATGATCGGCTAATTTAATCCCGGAATCTTTTTCGTTGGGAATAATTTCCTCCGTACTTTTGCCATAATAGTCGCATATTTTGTTTATAAACAAACGGTTAAATTCCCTACTTTCGTTTACTCCTTCGTTCCATAATCGCAGGTTTACATAAGTTTTTTCAGATATTTCGGATGAAAACGCAAGAATTTCATTCAAATATTCATCTTGATTTTCTACTGAAATACTTTCTTCAGCATCATGTAACGAAATATTGATTTGCCGGATGGGAAATTTCAGGAGTGTCTCTTTTTGTTTTTTTATCAAAGTTCCGTTGGTGGTTATATTCACATTTATTTTCTGATCTCCGGCAATTTTTAGTATGTTGGCAAACTGTGGATGTAGTAAAGGTTCTCCCAGAACATGCAAATAGATATAATCGGTAAACGGATGTATTTTTTTCAGAATTTCAGAAAACTCTTCAGGTGTCATAAAACGACTTTTACGGGCAGTTTTATAACAATAGCTGCAACTCAGATTACAGCTATTGGTAATTTCAATATATATCTTCTTGAATTTCAAGTTATTTAAAATCAATTATATGATGGATGGAAAGTATACCTACAATTTTTTCCTCGTCGGTAACAGCGAGGGTGGTGATATTGCTTTCATCCATTTTTTCAAGAGCTTCGGTTAATAACTCATCTTTGTCGATACGTTTAAATCCAATGGTCATAAAGTCAATTGCTTTCAAATGTTTGATGTCGTTGAATTTTTGAATGGCACGCCGAATATCTCCGTCCGTAATAATTCCCACAGCTTTGTCAGCTTCGTCGTAAACCATAGTCATTCCCAATCTTTTACTACTCACCTCAAAAATTACATCTTTGAAAAGCGTCTGAGTTTTGACCTTAGGAACATCTTCGGTCATTTCATCTTTTACACGGCATAATAATTGGCGTCCCAAAGCGCCTCCCGGATGATATAAAGCATAATTTTCTGCTTTGAAATTTCTTTTTTCCATCAAACAAATGGTCAACGCATCACCCATAACAAGCGTCGCAGTAACCGAAGTTGTTGGTGCTAAACCCAGTGGACAGGCTTCTTTTTCTATTCCGGTAAACAAAACAATTTCAGATTCTTTTGCCAAAGGAGAATTCAGATTTCCCGTCATGGCTATCAGCTTACAACCAATCTTTTTTAGCGGAGAAAGTAGATTCAGAATTTCTCCTGAGCTTCCACTGTTCGAGATCAGTAATGCAATGTCGCTGGAATTAATCATTCCCAAGTCGCCATGCATGGCTTCGGCCGCATTTACAAAAATAGAAGGAGTGCCGGTAGATGCCAGAGAAGAAGCAATTTTATGTCCGATAATGCCGGTTTTTCCAATTCCTAATATAACTACTTTCCCTTTGCAATGGTAAATTTCTTCGACTACCAGTTCAATTTCAGTGCCTATTTTAGTTTCGAGTTTTTGTAATTCCGAGATTTCCTGTTGAAATATTTCTTTACTTCGTTGAATGATATTCATTTCGATAAAAACTTTAGTGTTGTTCTGGTAAGAATTTTGATTAAATCTTGCTTGCTAAAATCAGTTCAATAAATTCCCTGACGCAGCCTTCTCCTCCCTTTTTCTTCATCTGAACGATTCCGGGAATTTTTTTGATCTCGTCGAGAGCATCTACCGGACAAGCTGCCCAGCCGACATTGGATAATAACTCCAAACAGTTGATGTCGTCGCCAATGTAAGCAACTTCTTCCAGAGTTATCCCTTCTTTTTTGCAAATTTCCTGAACGGATGCCAGTTTGCCGCCTTCGTGTTTTCCCTGATAGAGATAATCTAATTTTAATTTATTAAACCGTCGTTCTACCATCTTTGTGTTTTCAGAAGTGATAATTCCGGTTTTTATTCCACTTTGGCGAATTAGTTGCAGGCCCATTCCGTCGTGCGTATTGAATTTTTTTAATTCGTCTCCGTTTTCGGAATAATACATGCCGGCATCGGTCAGTACGCCATCTACATCTGTCAGGAAAAGCTTAATATCGCGTTTTGAATTTTGCATTTTGGATTCGAAAATATGGAATGACTGTTCACTCTCGGCTGTGCTTGAGATTCCTTTTATTAAATTGTCGATGGCGACAGCTTCTTCCAAAATTTTTCTGATATTGGATAATCGTAGTTGGTTGGGACCATCGCTGAATGCATAATCAGGGTTGGGATGCACTTCGGCGAAAACTCCATCTACGCCTACGGCTAAAGCTGCCCGCATCAGATAAGGAACCATTTCTCGATTTCCGCCGGTTGACGTGCCTTGTCCTCCGGGTTTCTGAACTGAATGTGTAGCATCAAAAATAACCGGAAATCCTAAATTACGCATTTCAACTAATCCAGTCATATCTACTACCAGATTGTTATAGCCAAAACTTGAGCCACGTTCGCACAAAAGAATTTTTTCGTTTCCGGAGTCGATAAATTTATCTATAACGTTTTTCATGTCCCACGGTGCCATGAACTGTCCTTTCTTTACATTTACAGGCTTTCCTGTTTTGGCGGCTGCAGCTAAAAGATCAGTTTGACGCGAAAGAAATGCTGGAATTTGGAGCATGTCAACTATCTTTGCCACAGGTTCGCATTGCCAGCTTTCGTGTACATCAGTGATAACCGGAATTTGTAATTCCATTTGTACCCTGTTCAATATTTCGAGTCCGCGTTCCATGCCAATTCCCCGCGGAGCTTTTAGAGATGTGCGATTGGCTTTATCAAATGACGATTTGAATATCAAAGGGATATTTAAATCGTTGCAAATGTTTTTAAGTTTTTTGGCTACCTCTAACGTCATTTCCTCCGATTCAATAGCACAAGGTCCTGCAATCAGAACAAATCTGGAATTCCCTCCAATTTTTATCGTGTCAGTTATATTGATAATACGTGTTTTCATAGGTCGAAAATTAATAAGGACAAGCAGTACTTGTCCTTACATATTTGTTTGAATTTTATTATTTGTCATAAACTTTAATCCAGTCTATTTCCAATAAACCTGTAGAACCATGTTTCTTTTCGGGAATAAACGAATTGAAAACCATGAACATTTCTTCTTTGGGTATGTTTCCGGCAGTACGGTAAACTTCCAGATTGTTGACCTTCCAAATTAGTTCTTTCTCTGTCCAGATCAATGAGTATATGTGAAACTGTGAAGGTTTCATTCCTTTCATTACGATTCCGTCAATAACATCTTTTCCTGCATTGCCGACTTTAATTTTTTTACCATCGAAATGAAAAATATTGATATGTGGCAATTTACCATCGGAACCTAACCAGAAGGCATGATTTACATTACCAGAGCAACGTAGTTTGACGCTGAATGTACCGGTTCTTTGTCGGAATGCTTTGGCACAATTGGCTACATCCGAGGTGTATTCAAAATCTTTTTCGATAAAACCTTTTGTGGGATGCCATGCTTTTGCTTTTGCTTTTTCATGTTTGGTCGCTAACTGAAGAATACCGTTTTCAACAGAAATATTTTTTCCTCCGTTGTTTGCTTGTTTTTCATTTGCAAACGAATGATTACTGAATTGATAGCTGTTTTTGTAATGAAATCCGAAGTCCCAACGTGATTTATCTAAGGTGTTGCCGTTAAAGTTCTCAACAAAAGTTTCTCTCCGGTTTTTGATTTGATCAAATCTTTCCGGTTTTTCGTTTAGATAAAAACTGATGTCGGGATTTTTTGCCAACTCATAGAAACGATGTTCTTTAACGTATTCTGGTGTGGTTTGCCAACGATGTGGATTCGCCCAAAATTCATTTTTCTTCTTGAATTCAGGAGAATTGACCAACGCCTTTAGTTGTTCAAATTCTCTTATAACGAAAGAGTCGTGAAAACGGGTATAATTTTTATATTCTTTCGACCGTTCAAATCTTTTGAGATGTTGTAATTTTTCCGAAGCTTTTACTTTTTTCTTATCTCCCAGATTTTCGTATTCGGAAGAGGATTTGAACTTCAGAAAATTATCAAGTTCTGTCGATTTTAAAACCTGATAATAAAGTTCAATATCGGAAATTCTTTTGAGCTTATTGAATTTTCTGGTGTCTCTAAATTCCTCTGTGTCTTTGTATTTCCTATTCTGAAGCGTTTTTTTATTTTCGATAAAAGATGCCGATTTTACTTCGTGAAGGAGCTTTTTATACTCTTCCAGTTCTACCGATTTTTCCACTTCTTTATAACGGATCATGGAGGATATCAACTCTGCGGTAATCGCTTCGAATTTAGCTGTCGGGGTTAAAACACCGAATAGATTTTTCCAAAACAAGTTCATATTGTTTCCCGTTTTAAATGATTATTTCTTCAGGTTCAGAGAATAACTTTTTATATAATCAATGCACTCGTTTATATTATTACTTATTACCGGCTGAAAAATATCGGTTGGAATGAATTTTTCTTTTCGTAATTTAGCCGTCAGATGTATCAGATCATCATAAATGCCGTTCTGATTTACCAGAATTACAGGTCTTTTATGTTCCCCTACTATTCCCGATGCCACCACATCGAACAACTCATCGAGAGTGCCGTAACTACCAGGTAAAACTACAAAAATTTCGGATAACTCCTTCATTTTTGTTTTTCTTTCATCCATCGACTTTACCTGAATAAGTGTAGTGCATAATGGACTTTGGCGGTTCATTTTAGCTACTGCTTCAGGAATTACACCAATAATATTTCCTTTTGCCGAGTGGGCACCTTCTGACACAGCTGTCATTGAGCCGCCGGTAGCTCCACCGAAAATTAAAGTGTGTCCGTTTTCAGCTATCCAACGACCGAGTACCTCTGCCGATAGCAGATATTTTTCACCAATATGATTGCTGGATGAGCAGTAGACAGCTATATTCATTTTATTGTTTGGCAGAAAAGCTAAAGTCGGAATAGAACAGTCCGGCTTTAGCTTTTCCCGTTTATTTAAGCATCAATATTTGCATAAGTTGCATTCTCTTCAATAAACTGACGACGCGGCGCCACATCATCTCCCATTAACATGGAGAATACGTGGTCAGCCGTAGCAGCATTTTCGATGGTTACCTGACGCAATGTCCGTTTTTCAGGATTCATGGTAGTTTCCCAAAGTTGCATTTCGTTCATTTCACCCAAACCTTTGTATCGTTGTGTGTGAATACCACCTTCGTTACCACCTCCGTATTTATCGATAAATGCCTGACGTTGTTGGTCGTTCCAGCAATACTCTTCAATTTTTCCTTTTTTACAGAGGTAGAGTGGAGGAGTGGCGATATACAAATATCCCTGCTCAATCAGCTCTTTCATGTGACGGAAGAAAAATGTCATAATCAGTGTGGCGATGTGGCTTCCATCCACGTCGGCATCGGTCATGATAATGATTTTATGATAACGTAGTTTTACTATATTTAGTGCTTTACTGTCATCTTCTGTACCGATGGTAACTCCCAATGCAGTGTAGATGTTACGGATTTCTTCACTCTCAAGCACCTTGTGCTGCATGGCTTTTTCCACGTTCAGGATTTTTCCGCGAAGCGGAAGGATTGCTTGAAACTGACGGCTACGTCCTTGCTTGGCAGTTCCGCCTGCCGAATCTCCTTCGACTAAGAATAATTCGCATTTTTCAGGATCTTTGTCGGCACAGTCGGCTAATTTGCCGGGCAATCCACCACCCGAAAGTGGCGATTTGCGTTGTACCATTTCGCGGGCTTTGCGGGCGGCATGGCGGGCGGTAGCTGCCAAAATTACTTTTTCAACAATTATACGAGCTGCTTTCGGATTTTCTTCCAGATAATTACCGAGGGCTTCACCTATAGCCATGTCCACTGAACCCATTACTTCGTTGTTGCCGAGTTTGGTTTTGGTTTGTCCTTCAAATTGAGGTTCCTGAACTTTGATGGAAATAACTGCTGTCAGTCCCTCACGGAAGTCATCTCCGCTTATTTCTATTTTTACCTTTTCCAGCATTTTGCTATCTTCGGCATATTTTTTCAATGTACGGGTCAATCCGCGTCTGAAACCGGCTAAGTGAGTTCCGCCTTCGATAGTGTTGATGTTGTTGACGTACGAGTGAATATTTTCGTTGTATGAAGTGTTGTAAGTCATGGCAATCTCTACCGGAGTGCCATTTTTTTCAGTAGAAATATGAATTACATTGTCGATAAGCTTTTCACGTGCTTCGTCGATATATTCCACAAATTCTTTCAGCCCCTCGTCGGAATGAAAAACTTCCGACTTGAAAGAACCATCTTCGTACAAATTACGTCTGTCTGTAAGTGTGAGTGTGATTCCTGCATTTAAAAATGCTAATTCCCGTAAACGATTGGCCAGAATATCCCATTTGTAAACTGATTCGATGAAGATACTACTGTCGGGTAAAAAAGTTGTTTTGGTTCCGTTTGTAGTGGAAGTTCCAATTTCTTTTACAGGAAATTTTGGTATACCGCATTCATATTCCTGCATATACAATTTTCCATTTCGCGAAACTTCTACACGGACATAGGTCGAAAGAGCATTTACGCAAGAAACGCCGACACCATGTAACCCACCGGAAACTTTATATGAATCTTTATCGAATTTTCCACCGGCATGTAATACGGTCATTACTACTTCAAGAGCCGATTTACCTTCTTTTTCGTGCATGTCAACAGGAATTCCACGACCGTTGTCAATAACAGTAATGGAATTGTCTTCGTTAATAGTAACGTTTATTGTATCGCAATGACCTGCTAATGCTTCGTCTATAGAGTTGTCAACCACCTCATAAACCAAATGGTGTAAACCTTTGACGCCGATATCGCCGATATACATAGCGGGACGTTTACGAACGGCCTCAAGACCTTCAAGCACCTGAATACTGCTTGCGCCGTAATCAGCGCTGGCAATGTTGGCAAGATCTCTTACTTTTTCTTCTTCTTCTTCTTCTTCGCTCATTTCTACTGTAAATAAATATATTTCAACTGATTATTTTTTTACTGATATTGTGTTTTTTACAATACAATTTTTTACCGGAAAGTGGATAAAAAACATACAAATATACAATAAAAAATTGAGAAAACCGGAAGTTGAATGAGTTAAAACCATTGAAATAAAACGACGGATATGGTTTGAAAGATTGCCGTATCCGTCGTTATTTATTTTTATTCTCCTTTGCTGATGGTGAAAACGAGTTTGATAGTTTTTTTTGTCATATTTGATTCTCCGTTTTGTCCTCCGGCCATGTCGGGACGTTCTCCCATTTCGCCTCCCTGGCCACCAGGGCCTCCACCCATATCGCCACCAGGACCACCTCCACCGGGACCTCCACCGCCAGGTCCACCCATTCCACCACCAGGTCCACCCATTCCTCCGCTAAATCCGCCCATTCCTCCACCTGATTGAGAAGAGTTTGATTTTGCCGGAATGGATAATTGAAATTTGATAGGAATTGTTGCAATTTTATTGATATCGAAATTTTCGCCGAACAATTCTTTCAGGGGGATTGACATTTCGAATGCAGTTTCCTGAACATTGGCAGGGCTTTTGGCAAAACGGATACTACTTCCATCTTT
>WSSedL1CaDRAFT_10001203_pt1 | contig 15871 bp, 10 predicted proteins | sample WetSurSL1Cattail_FD_9464 | JGI IMG/M metagenome (IMG submission 9464)
GCGCCGTGCATATACGATTCTCCATCCCAGATTCCATCAGCAGCAACGCTCAAAGCACCACCAAAATTATTTATAAAATCGTCGGGAGTATTTACCTTTACCCTGTTGGCTAATTCTTTACGGGCAGCTTCAGCCTGCTCAAACATAAAAGCCAGTTCCGTATCTGAGATTAATTTATTTTCCTTAACAGTTTTTTTAATCCCTACATAAAATGAATTGTCAGTAGTTTTAAGCTGGGCTAATAATACCGGCTTATTTCCGGAAGAAGAATTTAATAGTTCATTTATTTTGTCGATATAAGAAGCATCCGCAAGCTTCAGAATTTCAGCACCAGATATTGCGCCTGCCAGCTGTTGTAATTTTGAAGAATCAGCGCTTCCATAATTTAACAGGAAGGATCTTCCTGAAATCTGATATGTATTAGTGCTGCAACTTTCGGGTTTTAAATAAAATGAAGATTCCGGATCGGCACCTATATCACCATTTCTCGAAAATTTTTTATTACTGGCACCACCAAATACAACAAAAATTCCGGCAGAAGACGGAATATCATTTTTTTGAAGTTTTACAATGATACCTTCGGAATTATCGCTTAACGCAAGTACTGTAATCTGAAGACTGCCACTACCTAAAAATTTATCCTTTATAGTGTAAATCATAGATCCGGGCCGATAAACAGCAGTAATAGAATCTGATTTGATTAATTTCTTTAACTCTTGTCCGTTTTTAAGGATAAACTGCAAGTTCCCTGCCATGCCAGGCATATAAAGAGCAAATTCGGGCAAATCACCGGCTTCCACTCTGGAAGCATCATGGGTTCCGTACAAAGCTCTGGTAAACCTTTTGTTGCCGTTTTTTATTACAAAATCTTCTCCACTTGGAAAATACCTTAAAGTTCGTTCCTGGTTATGCCAAATTTCAACATTACTATTACTCTGACAATATGCAACATGAAATAGAAGCTCTAAAACAATACTAAAAATTAAAATACGATTCATTCTAAAAATAAATTTTCAAACATAAAATTACTTAGAAATATGTATCCTATCCGATATTTTTAAGCAAAAGATTATGAAAAATTGATAAAATAGAAAAAATAGAAATTTTAAGGCATAAAAAAACCCCTCTTTCGCAAGAGGGGCAGTGCATTTTGGTTTCGAATAACATCCTTTCGGACGAAAAGGAGAGGTTTTGTAAATTCACTTTGCTAATTTTGCCACATTCTACTATTTCATTATTGCCATATTGCCACTGAATAACTGATAACATTTACGGCTATTTATTGCTTTTGTTTGCAAAAAGTAATCGGTATTTTTAATTTTTCTTTAATTTTTACGAAATATTTATTTAGACCAAATTCAAATAAGGTCTAATGGCCAATCATTCAAATACTAAATATTCCCGCATTCTTTTCATCTTCTTTTTTATCTTTGCATCCTAAAACAAAATAAATGGTTTCGATTAATCAGTTGACAGTACAATTTGGGGGTGTAGAGCTTTTCTCGGATATTTCTTTTATGATCAATCCGCGCGATCGTATCGGTTTGGTAGGAAAAAACGGTGCCGGAAAATCTACCATGCTTAAGATTATCTATGGAATCCAAAAACCCGAATCTGGCCAGATTATCATCCCGGATGGACTAAAAGTTGGTTATTTACCCCAACAGATGGTTCACGTTGATGGCAAAACTGTTTTAGAAGAAACCCGCAATGCTTTTGCCGAAGTACTCGAAATAGATAAGAAAATACACGATATAAATATTGAACTTACCAATCGTACGGATTACGAGAGTGACGCTTATCTTTCATTAATACATCAACTTACAGACTTAACCGAAAAATTTCAATTACTCGGTGGAAATAAAATAGAGGAATCGCTAGAGCAGACACTCCTGGGGTTAGGATTCGACATTTCTGACTTTGGCAGGCAAACCCGCGAATTCAGCGGAGGTTGGCGTATGCGTATCGAACTGGCTAAAATTCTTCTGCAAAACCCTGGCATGTTACTGCTCGATGAGCCCACCAACCATTTGGATATCGAGTCAATTCAATGGCTCGAAAATTACATAAAAAGTTATCCGGGAGCTGTGGTTATCATTTCGCATGATAAAGCTTTTTTGGACAACTTAACCAATCGTACCATTGAAATTTCTTTAGGCAAAATTTACAATTATAAAGCTGCTTATTCCGAATATGTTCTGCTCCGTAAAGAACGCAGAGAGCAGCAAATGGCTGCATTCCGGAATCAACAGAAAATGATTGAAGATACCGAAGATTTTATTGAACGCTTCCGGTATAAAGCCACTAAGGCTGTTCAGGTTCAATCGCGAATTAAACAACTGGATAAAATTGACCGTATTGAGGTTGACGAAGAAGATACCGCTGCTATTAATATTAAGTTTCCTCCATCGCCACGTTCGGGCAATATTGTAATGACTGCTAAAAATGTAAGTAAATCGTTTGGCGAAAAGGTTATTCTTAAAGATATCAATTTTACGCTCGAAAGAGGCGAAAAGGTTGCTTTTGTAGGAAGAAACGGCGAGGGTAAATCCACCTTTTCCAAAATCCTTATAGGAGAGCATACCTACGAAGGAGAATTTAAGCCCGGGCATAACGTTGCTATCGGTTACTTTGCTCAAAACCAGGATGAGCTGATGGATGAAAATACAACTATTTTCGACACCATTGATAAGGTTGCCGTTGGAGATATACGAACAAAAATACGCGATCTACTGGGTGCATTTCTCTTTAGAGGCGAAGAAGTAGATAAAAAAGTTAAAGTTCTATCCGGGGGCGAACGTTCTCGTCTGGCCATGGTAAAATTACTACTACAACCGGTTAATTTACTTGTACTTGACGAACCTACCAACCACCTCGATATCCGTTCCAAAGAAATACTTAAGCAAGCCTTAATAGATTACGATGGAACTATGGTAATTGTATCACACGACCGTGAATTTCTTAACGGCTTAGTAGATAAAGTGTATGAATTCCGGAACCACCGCATTAAGCAACATATTGGAGGAATTTATGAATTCCTCGAGAAACGCAAAATTGAAAACCTGGCAGAATTAGAAAAGAAAACAAAACAAAACAGCTCAAATACTGTAAAAGAAGAATCTGCCTCGAAAAACGATTACCTCGAAAAAAAGGAATTAGACAAGGCTATCCGTAAGGTTGCGCAACAAATTACTGCATCCGAGGAAAAAGTTTCCAAACTCGAAGCTGAAATGGCAACAATAACAGATATACTGTCGAACCCTGAAAAAATTGAGAATGGCAAAGGTGAAAACTATTTTGTACGACACGGTGAGATTGAAAAATTAATTGAACAGGAACTTCAGAACTGGGAAAATCTGCATGAGGAACTTGAAAAATTAAAAAATCAAAAATCCTGATACTACAAACCCGTTAAAAAGCTTTGTTTTCAGCTTAAACTAATTTATTTTTATATAAAAAAGCTGAGTGCAAAGAGTCCTATTTTACTTAAATGTATTCATTCTTATTGCTATTGGTTCTTGTTCGGTACCTAAAAAATCCGTACAAAAAACCATGCAATCTGTTATATACAAGCCATCAGTAAATATTGTCCGTCCCGAATTTAAAGTTTTTCATATTTCAGACTCGTTGTCGCAAATTTGGATAAAAATAGGTGTCAACGATTTGGTCTTTAATAAAGCAAATCCTGAGAACAAACTATTGGCTAAAGTCCGGATTAAATGTTATCTATTTGAAACACCTAAAGATAGCATTATTAAGTTAAGCGACAGCCTTATTATTTATAAAGATATTCCCTGGCAAAATTCAAAAAAAATGATTTTACTCCCAATTGGAGTTCCGGCAAAAACCGGGAATAATTATCTGGCTAAAATTGAAATTTACGATCAATTAAAGGAATTGGGAACCCAATCGTTTATTTTTTTAAACAAACAAAACAAATGCAATTCTCAAAATTTCCTGGTATCCAATATTAACACTGATGAACCGGTTATAAACTATCAGGTATTACCGTGTGATAGTTTCCGGATAAAATCCACGCTGGCTCTCTCTAAATTATATGTAAGTTATATCAAACAAAAAGATACAGCATCGTTTCCTAATTTAAGCACAGGAATGCCATCGTTGAAACTCCAGCCCGACTCTACATGGATTATCCGATACAATAAAAAGATGGCTCTTTCATTTCCCCAAAAAGGGTTATATCACATTAAACCAGACACTACTTCAGATTCCGGATTTTATCTTACAAATTTTGGTGCCGATTTTCCAGAAATCAACAATCTGGAAGAAATGATATATCCGTTGACTTACATTACAACACCCGAAGAATTAAAAGCAATAAAAGAAAACGACAATGTTAAAATTGCCATGGATAATTTCTGGTTAAGATTATCTAAAAATACAGAAGTTTCCAGAGAGCAAATCAGAATCTATTACAACAGAGTTAAATACGCAAATATTTACTTTACTAGCTTCAAAGAAGGCTGGAAAACCGACCGGGGAATGATTTATGTAATTTTTGGCCCACCTGATAATGTTAAAAAAACACCAATTACAGAAACATGGATTTACAGGATTCCACAAACCCGTAATCCACTCATTATTGTCTTTAATAAAAAAACTTCCGATTTCTGTGACAATGATTTCAATTTAAAATATTCCGACCAACTAGTGTCGTATTGGCACCAGGCAATAAGCGCATGGAGAAAAGGCGAAGCTTTTTGTTTCTAATATTCAGTTTTTTAAACAACGAACTGAAACAGCCGGCATTTCATTATTTAAAGTATTAAGACATTGCCCTTTCCAATAAATCGGACTAAAACTTAAAATAGAAGCTTCAGTTAAATCACCTTCTCTTATTCCAAACCAGGTTCCAAATTCGAAATTGAAATAATTTCCATTACAATTTCTCATCCCGGAAAGCATCAAAAAACCCTTACTTTCAACATATTTGCTTATATATTTCTTCCTTACAACTGAATCCAATTGACTTAAAAAAGAATAAGTTATGGTATCTACCATTCCAAGATTCTTTTTAAGGATAGACCATTCTGCAGAAGATGGAACATGCCAACCTACAGGACAAACATTGCGAGTATCAGTTATTGCAAACCATGTATAAATTCTGCCATTACACAAAGCTTCCTTATTATCAAAAGAACAAGTCCATTGATATTTAGGCATTTTTTCATCGCAAATATATGCAGTATCACTTTTACTGTCAATGATATCCCCATTATTATAATGTGCAACATTTAAATTTTCGTTCATCCAGGTTTGTTCTCCAATGGTTATAGTTTTATAAATATTACCATCAACATCCTTAACCGTTTGAGATAAAATTTTACCATTTCTACCAAACAATAAACACATACACAGGAAAAAATAAGCAATAGATTTCATTGTAAATAAATTAATTTTAAGTTGAGTAACATTTTCTAATATAATAAAGGTAATATATTTTACCCTTCTGTTATATAGAGATATTCGTTTTTTAATCAAAATTTTTAATATCGTTTAGTTAGTGAGAAACTGGCGCCCATTTGCAATGCTTGCATGGATAAATTGCTCTTGTTACAAACGAGCGCAAGTGCTACGGATTACTTAAAATCTTTAAATAAACAACATTGATTTATATTTTAGATATTTGTAAAGTAATTTCCTGATTTAGATTTATTAATCGTATCTTTGCAAAATATCCCCTCCAATATTAACTTTATCATCCCATTACCCGTATTTTAGAGATAATTATTTTTTATCAAAAGAGCATGTTCGTTTATTAACCAGGATGCAAACTTACATGCAAAAGCATCCGGCTTTATTAATATCTGTTAAAGATGACAATATCCTATTTCAGGAACCCTTTTTTTTGGGTAGCATTAATTATCCTTATTATTCTATGTATAGGAGAATTGTTTAATCTTCCGTCGCTTTATTATATAATTTTTCTTTCATTTATCTTACTTATTTCAGGATTATTAGCCTTTTTCGGACAAAAAAGAGAGCTAGCCAAATCAAAAATAGAACAGAGCTATAAGGAAATAATAGAGGAAGGTACAGATATAATATGGGAAACGGATACAAACGGCACCTATACATTTGTAAGTGCCAATATTTTTGAAATTTTAGGATATACCTCAGCCGAATGGGTAAATACTTCGATATACGACTGGATAGCCCCGGAAGAAAAAATACAATTACGCGATTATCTTTTATTTGAAGTTAAAAATAAAAAGAAACCGTTTACCCACCTCATTAAAACCATTAAGCATAAGGACGGTAGCTGGAGAACCTTTGACACCAATGGCAAACCAATTTTTAACAGCAATGACGATTTAATGGGTTTCAGAGGAATAAACCGGAATATCTCGGATCGCATGAAATTCGAAACTGGCATCAGACGGCTTGAAAAGGAAAAAGCATTAATTCTGGAAAGTATAAAAGATGCTGTTGTTTTTTACAATCCACAGTATAAAGTAATTTGGGCCAATAAATCGGCACAAACCAGCGAATTGGGATACAACACCCGTCACACCTCAAATTGTTGCAGGATTTGGGAAGGAAACATGATGCCCTGTGAAAACTGCGCGGTTTATAATGCTATGTCGCAACAGCAGCCTCATGAAGGCGAAATAAAAACTCCAGACGGGAAATACTGGCATATCCGTGCATATCCAGTTTTTGACGATGGTGAATTTATGGGAATTATTGAATTTTCAGCAGATATAACACTTTATAAAGAGGCTGACATCCTTATAAAAAAATATAATGAGGAACTCGAGTATAAAGTTAAGCAGAGAACCCTGGAAATGGACACTCTGAACATAAAACTTTTTGAAGAGATTGAGGAACGGAAAAGTTACGAAAAAGCTTTATTACAAAATATTAACAAATTTAGAAGTTTGCTAATAAATTCACCGGACGGAATTGTACTTACCGACGAGAACGGCTATATTGTTGAATGGAATAATGCACTCGAAAACATCTATGGCATATCTAAAAAGAACGCTCTGGGATGCCCTCTTAGCGAAATACACGAACGCGTTGTAAAAATTGATAAATTCAAAATAGAAGAATACAAAGCCGGGATGAGAGAAGTTCTGGTTTTTGGACAATCTCAACTTCCAATGTTCAGGGAAGCCAATAAACTGGAAATTATTACTCCCGACGGCGTTGAAAAGGTAGTGCAATCGCGTTGTTTCGCAATTCCAATGAATAAAAATTACCGTATAGCATCAATTGTAAGGGACATTACCAATGATGAACTTCTGGAAAAAACCATACGACAAAGCGAATCAAAATTAAGAACAGTTTTTGACAATACTTTCCAGGGTTTTATTCTTTTGGATATGGATGGTAAAATTTTAGAAATGAATCAGTCGTGCCGTAAGTTTTTCCGTTTAAACCTCACTAAAAACATAAAAAACAACGAATTAAAAGAAATATTACCACCTTATTTGTACAGCCAATTCAATTCGCTTTTAAATGAAGCTTTAGAAACCGGTTCGGCTCACTCAAAAGTCAAAGTTAATTCTAAAAATCAAAAATACGTTTGGTTCGACATTTACCTTAATCTTTTAAAGAATAAGGAGAACCAAAATACAGGAATTTTTATTAATGCCATAGATATCAACGAACCAGTTAAAGCCGAAGATGAAATAAGAAAAGCTTTAGAAATGGAAAAAGAATTAAGCCAGCTTAGAGCCAGGTTTGTTTCGTCTGTTTCGCACGAATTCAGAACTCCACTTTCGAGTATTTATTCGAATGTTCAACTTTTACAACGCTACAACAACAAATGGGATGAAGAAAAAAAGAATCAGGTTTTTCAACGGATCGTAGGCTCCATACATCACATGACATCGCTAATAAAAGACGTATCGATGCTGGGCAAAGGCCAAGCCGGTATGTATAAATTTCAACCCGAAGAAACTGAAATCATTAATTTTTGCAATCAGGTAGCCGAGGATGTTTCTTCAAATTTCAGTCCTAAACCAAATATTATCATTTCATCAGACATAAAGCTGTTAAATATTTGTATTGATGCAAACCTTATCCGTCATATTTTAGTAAACCTGTTAAATAATGCCGTTAAATATTCTCCTGAAAATACTCCCGTTAACCTCACTATAAATTGTAAAAAAAGCAACTGGTTGGAATTAAACATCTCAGATAAAGGAATAGGTATTCCCGAAGAAGATCTCTTAAACATTTATAATGCTTTTTACAGAGCAGGAAATGTAAGCAAAATTAGTGGATCCGGATTGGGCATGGCTGTTGTAAAACAATGCGTGGATACCCATAACGGAGAAATTGAAATAAAAAGTAAAATTGGTGAAGGAACCTCCATAAATGTTGGTATTCCGTACACAACTATTTGAAAAAATTAATTACTTTTAACAGAAACCAAGTATCTATAAATTTATATTAGTCTTGGCAATAAAGGTATATTAACAAATATGGATAACATATTAATTATTGAGGATGATTTGAGTTTGCGGGAATCTACAGCAGACTTTTTAAGAGAAGAGGGCTTTAATGTACTGGAAGCAGGCAATGGCTCAGAAGGTGTTAAAATAGCTATTGAACAAAAACCGGCTTTAGTTTTATGTGATATTTCTATGCCCGAAATGAACGGATACGAAGTGTTACAAACCTTGCAAAAACACGAGACAGCCTCAGTTATCCCCTTTATCTTTTTTACTGCTAAAACCGAAAAAGATGACATCCGGATAGGAATGCAACTTGGAGCCGATGATTACATTACCAAGCCATTCGATTTTGACGAATTGTTATCGGCTGTTAAAATAAGAATTGATAAGTTTAAGAAAATCAAAAAGATAAATCTGGATAAATTTAACTTAGTATACGAAAACTCCTTGTTTGGCATGGCTATTTTATCAAATGGAGAGATTGTTAATCCGAATACAAAATTTCTCTCTATGTTGGGTTACCTGCATGAAGATTTAGCCGGTAAAAGTATTTTTTCATTAATTCCGGAATCGGAAAAGGAAAGAATAGCCCCAAAATTCGAAAAATGTATGTTGGGTGCAGTGAAAAAATTCAAGGAAAAATGCTATTTTCTAAATAAAGCTAAAGAAAGCATCCTGGTTCGTTTTTTTACAGTTCACTTAAACGGAGAGTCCAATAACTCTGAATGCCTGATAATCGTGTCAAAAGAGGAAATAGCTGAAAATATTGAAGCTGTTCAGGGCATTCTAAACGACGATGTTTTAGGATCAATGGTTAATTACTTGGTAACCAACAAACAACGCTTATCAAAAGAACAACTGGATGAGCTTACAGGATTGCTTCTAAAGAAAAAAATTCCGGTAAATTTTCAATCAAACCTAACCAATAGAGAAACAGACGTTTTATTGCTTATTTGTAAAGGTTTAACCAACCAACAAATATCCGACAAATTAAATATAAGCATACGCACTGTTGAGACTCACAGAGCCAATCTTCTTGAAAAAACAGAATCGTCAAACACCGCCGAATTAATTGTTTTTGCTTTAAAAAACAATCTGGCGGATTTGTAAAAAAGGAATTCGAAAGGTTTAATGGTTTAAATGTTATACTGTTTCATTCAATTTAACTAAAACCCTCAACATCCCCACAATCGAATATCCGTATTTCTACGGATACCTAAAATACAGTAGAAATACGTAAAAATAAGCTATTCGTGAGTTGTAGTTTTGTATCGTACTTAAAGATTACAGCCATGAAAAAGCAGACCTTAAAATTCAGACAGAAACTTATAATAGGATTTACAATCACTCCCATTGTAATTCTACTTTTGGGCTCACTTGTAATATATAATACCATTAATGTAAAAAATAAGGTAAAAAACATTACAACAGAACATGTTCCTGGTAGTAAAATGCTTTACGATTTACAAATGTCGAACTGGCATGCAATTTTTGCAATGAGAGCTTACAATTACACCTTCGAACAACCGTTTTTAGATTCCGCGCTCTTTTATCTTAATAAAATGAAACCTCAAATAGAAGAACTAAAAACTTTTGCAACAAAAATTTCAGATAATGAAGGTAATGCTCTGTCTGCAGAATTGACGGATATTGAAACTTATTATATTCTTTATTTCAATTTAGTAAAAGAAACAGCATCTGAAGTAAATAAAGCTAAAGAAATGTTGGGCCCTGACAAAGAAATAACAACAAAAAATCTCTTTGAAGCAGACGCTAACTTAACCAGTCTTCTTACCAAAAGATTAGAAGCTACTCAAAAAATTATAGATAAAATAAATACCGTTACCTCCAATGCCATGAGTCATACGGTGGTAGAATCAAACGATGCACTGGACTTAGTAACCAAAGCTTTAATTATATTGGCTAATGGACTTATACTGGCATTTTTAATGGGGTTGTTTAATAGTATAGTCTTTGTGAGAGCGCTAAACAAGCAATTAGGCGGCGATGTTGAAGATGTAGCTGAAATGGCTAAAAAAGTAACTCAGGGCGATTTGTCCATGAACATAGATGATACAAAGAAAGGATTATTAGGAAGCATCCAGGAGATGGTTATAAAGCTTAAAGAAGTAGTAACCAACGTTAAATCAGGAGCAGACAATATTGCAATGGCAAGCTCTCAATTAAGTAACAGTTCACAGGCTATGTCTCAGGGAGCAAATTCTCAGGCTGCCTCTGCCGAAGAAGTTTCCTCCAGTATGGAAGAAATGTCGGCTAATATCCAGCAAAATTCAGAAAATGCGTTTCAAACGGAGAAAGTTGCACTTAATGCAGCCGATGGAATTCGCGAAAGCGGAGAAGCAACACAAAAAACGCTTGAATCAATGAAAAATATTGCCAAAAAAATTAACATTATCGGCGATATAGCATTTCAAACAAACATACTGGCTCTTAACGCTGCAGTTGAAGCAGCTCGCGCAGGTGAATACGGAAGAGGTTTTGCAGTTGTTGCTGCTGAAGTTCGAAAACTTGCCGAACGAAGCAAAGTAGCTGCCGAAGAAATCGACAAAATTACCAAAGACGGGGTTTCAATGGCAGAGTTTGCAAACTCAAGACTTAATGAGATTGTGCCGGAAATAGTAAAAACATCACGATTAATTCAGGACATTTCAGCTTCAAGCAACGAACAGAACTCCGGAGCAAACCAGGTAAACGGAGCTATTCAGCAATTAAATGAAGTAACCCAGCAAAATGCAGCAACATCTGAGGAAATTGCTACTAATGCCGAAGAACTTGCTTCTCAGGCCGACCAGCTAAGTGTTCTGGTTGCCTATTTCCAACTTGATGAATCAAATAATACAATTAAAAAGTCCGAAGTGTTCACACCTGCTAAATCTGTAAGAAAAGATTATCAGGCTAAACAAAATGAAACTCCGGTAATACCTATCAAAAAGAATACTATTGAACCTGTAAAAAAATATTCAGTTCCCAAGACTATCAAAGGAGCCAGAATAAATCTTACTAAAGATGACAAAGATACAGGCTATGAGAAATTTTAATACGTTCTTAAATAGTAATTTAAATGAATTAAAATGTTAAAAAGAATACTTATAATAGAAGATAATCGCATTCTGAGAGAAACTATAATTGAGATTCTCAGTTCAGAAGGATTTGAAGCTATTGGGGCCGAAGATGGAAGGGATGGGTTAAAAAAAAGTTTACAGAATCATTTCGATTTAATAATTACAGATATTCTAATGCCTAATACTGATGGTATTGAAGTAATTGTAGAACTCATTAAAACAAAAAATCCTCCTAAAATAATTGCTATTTCGGGAGGAGGCTTTATATCGGCTCCTGATTATCTGAATATTGCCAGAACTTTAGGCTGTAATGCAACACTTACAAAGCCATTTGAAAATGATGAATTGGTAGCAAAGTGTAAAGCCATTCTGGGTACTTAAATAGAACGGTTTTGTTTAATATAAAATGGGTTTTGTTTGCCGGCACTTGTTATGAGTGCCGGTATTTTTATCTATCACCCAGACATGTTCCAACTCTCCGTGCACTATCAATCCAGGGATGATCAGGCGGAACAATTTTTAATTTTCCGGCAACATCACCAAGAGGGATGGACTTAACACCTTCGCCATCAGAAGCAACAAGTATTCCATATTTTTCTTCTGCAATAAAATTAGCTGCAGCAGTACCTAGTTTGGTAGCTAATAATCTGTCGTATGAGGAAGGTATCCCCCCTCTTTGCAAATGTCCCAAAATAGTTATTCTGGCTTCAATACCGGTTAATTCTTCGAGCTTTTGAGCTAACTTAAGAGTGTGACTTGAACGCATGCCGATAATCTCATCCATAAGTTTTTTTACCTGCTTTTTTTCGTCTTTATCTTTGGCATTTTTTAATTTATCTTCCAACTGATCCATTTCGTCTTTCTGACTTCTGGAAAGAGCCCCTTCGGCAACAGCTACAATGCTGAAAGATTTTCCGCTTCTGCTTCTGTTTTTGATAGACTCAGCAACAAGCTTGGTACTATATGGAATTTCAGGAATTAAAATTACATCTGCACCACCCGAAAGTCCGGCTCCTAAAGCCAACCATCCGGCACGATGTCCCATAATTTCAACTACAATAATACGATGATGACTCTGAGCTGTGGAGTGCAAACGGTCGATAGCTTCGGTAGCAATTTCTAATGCAGTGTCAAAACCAAAGGTAACATCTGTACCCCAAACATCGTTATCGATTGTTTTAGGAAGCGTAATAATATTTAAACCTTGTTGCATAAGACGATACGCATTTTTCTGAGTACCCCCGCCGCCAATACAAACCAAACAATCGAGATGATTTTTATGATAATTTTCAACAATTACCTGGGTCATATCCATTTCTTTACCTCCAACAAGCATCTTGTGAGGTTTGTCTCTGCTGGTTCCTAAAATGGTGCCTCCCTGAGTAAGGATACCTGACAGCATTTTGCTATCCAAAGGTACTGCCCGGTTTTCCATTAAACCACGGAATCCGTCACGGAATCCTATTACTTCCATGCCATAGCAACCAATAGCAGCTTTGCCTAAACCTCTTATGGCTGCGTTAAGGCCGGGATTATCTCCTCCCGATGTAAGTACACCAACAAATTTTGACATATTATTCTTTTTTTATAAAGGTAAGAAAATATTTTTTAGATCGACTAGATTGAAAAAACGGATGTCTGGTTAAACTACTCGATTATCCATACTTCCATTTCCAGAAAAACATGAAACTTTTCCTGTACAGATTCCTGAATTTTCCTGGCAAAAGTATAAATCTCCATACCGGTAGCGTCACCGTAGTTTACCAGAACAAGTGGCTGATTGGGATGTGTTCCGGTATTACCCTCGCGTTTGCCTTTCCAGCCGGTTTTTTCAATAAACCAGGCAGCCGGAACCTTTACCTCTGTTTCCGATACAGGATAAGAAGGTATTTCAGGATAGGTTGCTTTTAGAGATTCAAAATGAGCTTTATCAATTACAGGATTTTTAAAGAAACTACCAGCATTTCCATATTCCTGAGGATCCGGAAGTTTCCTTTTGCGAATGGATATAATTGCATTACGAACACTGGAAACATTAACTGAATTATAATTCTTTAATTCTTCCTGAACATCTTTATAATTAACACTTAACACAGGATTTTTAGTTAACCGGAAAGTTACAGATACAACTAAATATTTTCCTCTAGCCTCTCTTTTAAAAATGCTGTCGCGATATCCAAACTCGCATTCCTTATTCGAGAAATTACGAGATTCTCCTGTAGTTAAATCTATAACTTCAATAGAATCAATCACATCTTTTACTTCTACACCGTAGGCTCCAATATTTTGAATAGGACAAGCGCCCACATTACCGGGAATATACGATAAATTCTCCACTCCTCCCCAATTGCGGGTAACAGAAGCCTCTACAAATTTATCCCAATTTTCGCCGGCATAAACTTTAATCCAGACATATTCTTCATCCTGCGTAACAACCTCTGCACCTTTAAGACCAGGATAAATAGTTATTCCGTCAAAATCGTTTACAAACAATAAATTACTGCCCCCTCCTAAAATTAATTTAGGTTGGGTATAATCTTTAAAAACATTAAGAATCGTTTGTAAATCTTCACGGTTATCGGCTTCTGCATAAAAACGGGTATATGCTTTTATCCCAAAAGTATTAAACGATTTTAACGAAAAACATTCTTCTATATTAATCATTTTGAATCCTCTCTCAGTATTTCCTGTATTTATTTTAATCTCCGTAAAAGTAATGGGCTATATTGAATTGTCAAAATTACTATCAATAAACTTGACTAATTAAAAGAAATCTACTACGAAAAATATATTTTTGAACTTTATTCTTTAACAATCAGGCAAATTTTATAATGGAGAATCTGAAAAATAAACGAATCACATTTACAGTAATCAACGATTTAGTTACCGATCAAAGGGTGCATCGTTCTGCTCAGACTTTGCACGAAGCCGGAGCTTCGGTAACTTTAATCGGGAGATTTCTGGCTGATAGTTTACCGGTAGAAAGGGATTATAAAACCAAACGGTTACATTTGTTAATAAACTCAGGTCCAGTATTCTATATTTTTTATAATATCCGGTTGTTTTTCTATTTACTCTTTAAGAAAACAGATATTTTGGTAGCGATAGATTTGGATACCCTGTTGGCAAATTATCTTGTTTCTGTTATCAGACATAAAAAATTAGTTTACGATGCACACGAGCTATTTACAGAAATGCCGGAACTGGTAGACCGGAAACGGACTCAAAAAATATGGCTCACTCTTGAGAAGTGGATTCTCCCTAAGATAAAACACTCGTACACAGTTTGTAAATCCATAGGCGAAATATACAACCGGCAGTACGGAATAAACATGGAGGTAGTAAGGAATGTTCCTTTCTCCAGAAACAGAGATATTTCAAATACTCCTTTCAAAAACCTGCCCGATAAAAAATTTGTCATCTATCAGGGTGCCGTAAATATAGGCCGGGGGTTGGAAATGTTTATAGATGCCTTTGAACATATTGATGATTTTATTGGTGTAATTGCCGGAACCGGAGACATTATAGAAAGCTTAAGACAAAGGGTGGCCGGCAAAAAACTCGGAAACAAAATTTTTATTTTAGGCAGATTACCACTTGATGAATTACATCTGTTAACCTGCAATGCTGCACTGGGAGTTTCAATTGAGGAACATCTGGGAATGAATTACTATTTTGCTTTACCCAATAAATTATTCGATTATATTCAGACAAGAGTGCCTGTGTTGGTTTCAGACCTGCCGGAAATGAAAAATATCGTTGAATCATATCAAATCGGAGAAGTTGTAGAATCCAGATCTCCCAAAGCTTTTGCTAATCAAATGAAAAAAATGTTAATGTCGCCCAAAAGAGAACTTTGGTACGCCAATCTTGAAACTGCTGCCGCTGACTTAAACTGGGAAAAGGAAAAACGCTCACTGCTAAGAATATTTGAACAATTATAGCGCTTACTCTTTAATGACTATAAATAAAAAAGACCGAAAACCCTGGGCGCTTCAGCCCTGGCATCCGGTCTTTCTGATTAACTATTATTTAATTCTTAGTACTTAGTACTAAAATCTATTTCTTCACTTCAATTAATATCTTTGACACGGTACCTGCATTTTCATGCCAATATTTAAATGCATCCGGAGCCTCATCAAATGAGAAAACTTTGGTAATCATATCGGTAAAAGGCATCACCTTCTTTTCGAACATGTTTATTACTGCTGGGAATACTCTGAGTGCATTACGTGAACCAAAAAGATTTAACTCCTTACTTACAATAACCTGAGTTTTAATACCTGTTTCATTTTTAGAATAACCAATAGTGGCAATTCGTCCGGCAAAACAAACGCAATCAAGTGCCATATTAAAAGT
>WSSedL1CaDRAFT_10001204_pt1 | contig 15871 bp, 12 predicted proteins | sample WetSurSL1Cattail_FD_9464 | JGI IMG/M metagenome (IMG submission 9464)
ACTACGGCATGACCAAAACAGCGCAGCTGGCGGTGTCCAGAGGCCTGGCGGAATCTGTCGCCGGAACCGGCATCACGGTCAACAGCGTCCTGCCCGGCCCGACCAGATCACGGGGTGTCAATGACTTTGTCGAGGCACTGGCCAAAGCCGATGGCCAGTCCGTTGAGGAGTTCGAGAAGCAGTTCTTTTTGACGGCGCGCCCCACCTCCCTCATCAAGCGGTTCGAAACACCCGAAGAGATCGCCAGTTTGGTCACCTATATCGCCAGCCCGTTGGCCTCTGGCACCACCGGGGCGGCGTTGCGGGTGGACGGTGGCTGTACCAAAAGCGCGTTTTAGGCCTTTACGAGTCGGCCAGCCCCTGCACTACCGTGGGGTAACGCAGCTTCAGGCGCAGTTCTTTTTTGAGCCGGGTGTTGTCCATGCGTCGGGACTCGCTCATAAAACTCAGCAAGGCCAGCGGCAGGCGTTGTTGCGCCTCGGCGCGCGACAGTCGCTCAGGCCGGGGCAGGCCATACAGGTCGGCAGCCAGCTCAAAATACTCACCCATCTTCAAGCAGGTGTCGTCATTGGTGTTGTAGACACGCTGCGGGGCGCCGCGCCACAGCGCGGCCACACAGGCGCGGGCCAGGTCGTCGGCGTGGATGTGGTTGGTGTAAACATCGTCTTCGGCGCGCAGCATGGGCGTGCCGCGCAGCAGGCGTTCACGCGGTGTGCCACCCTCGCGGTTGGGTGCGTAGATGCCGGGAATACGCAGCACGGTGCTGGGCACACCAGTGGCGCGGCCATAGTGGCGCACCAGACATTCAGCATCAATTCGCCTCTTAGCCCTTGATGTAAAAGGGCTGATAGCTCTTACTTCTGTAGCAACTTCACCTTCACAGTCGCCATAAACGCCGCTGGTGGAGCCGTACACCAGCGACTCGGGTTGGCTGCGCCTGCGCAGCACACGTGTCAGCGCACGGGTGCGCAGGTCGCCCGCTTCGCTTTCGAGCGGTGGGGCCAGATGCACCACGCGGGTCGCCAGACCGGCCAGGCGGCGCAGACTGGCCGGTGCATCCAGGTTGCCCAACAAGGGGGTGATGCCCAGCGCACGTAACTCGCCCAGGCGTGATGCGCTGGAGGTCAGAGCCAGCAGGCGCACCTGTGAACGCATCAGGGCGGCCACGCGCAGGCCAACATCACCACAGCCCACCAGCAGCACACGCTCGCGCCGAAAACGGGCAGGCAAGGCGCCAGGTCGGGTGGCGTACAAAAGGGGATAAGCGCTTTTTAATGCGGGCAAAATGACGTCCTTACAGTTTTGGTTTCAGCGCCTAGGATAACGACAACATGACCCCTGCAGCAGCCTCACCCTCCACTTTTCAGGTCACCATGGAGCCCAGTCTGCGGACATTCAGCGTTGACCCCGGGGAAACTCTGCTGGCCGCTGGCATCCGCCAGGGTGTGAATCTGCCCTATGGCTGCAAAGACGGCGCCTGTGGTTCGTGCAAATGCAAAAAACTCCGTGGCAGCGTGGAACACGCCAGCTACCAAACAAAAGCCCTGAGCGACGAAGAATTGGCCCAAGGTTTTGTGTTGACCTGCCGCGCCAGCGCCACCAGCGATGTGGTCCTGGAGTCACGCCAAGTGACGCCTGAGGGTGCGTTCCCGATCAAAAAAATGCCGACCCGTGTCAAGCTGATGGAAAAAAAGTCAGCCGATGTGATTCGCCTGATGCTGCAATTGCCAGCCAGCGAAGTCTTTCAGTACCACGCCGGGCAATACATCGATTTTTTGTTGACCGGTGGCCTGCGGCGCAGCTACTCGATGGCCAACGCGCCCCACACCTTGGCAGCGGGTGAAGGCATCGAATTACACATCCGCCACATGCCGGGTGGAAAATTCACCGACCAGGTGTTTGGCACGCTCAAAGAGCGCGACATCCTGCGCATCGAAGGCCCGTTTGGCAGCTTCTACATGCGTGACGGCAGCGCCAAACCGATCATCCTGCTGGCCTCGGGCACCGGTTTTGCCCCGATCAAGGCGCTGATTGAACACATGCAGTTTGCCAACATCACCCGCCCGGTGACGCTGTACTGGGGTGGCCGCCGACCGGCGGACCTGTACATGGCGGACTGGTTACAGGCCAAACTAGCCGAGATGCCGAACCTGCGTTATGTGCCGGTGGTGTCAGACGCGCTGCCAGAGGACGGCTGGAGCGGGCGCACCGGCTTTGTGCACCAGGCGGTGCTGCAGGACATACCCGATTTGTCGGCCTACCAGGTTTATGCCTGTGGCGCCCCCATCGTCGTGGAATCTGCCCAGCGCGACTACATCCAGGCCGGGCTGCCGGTTGACGAGTTTTATGCCGATTCATTCACCTCCGAGGCCGACAAGGCCGCGGCAGGCGCCGCTGTTTAACCTGAGACAAGGACTTGTATGCACACCCGATCGTTCCTGCTGAGCACCCTGGCGCTGGCCGCCGCCACCCTGATGCCGCTGGCCCAAGCGCAAGACAAACCGATCCGCCTGATCGTGCCCTACGCGGCCGGTGGCCCGCTGGACATCACCGCACGTGCACTGGCCGAGCGTGTCAAGGACAGCTTGGGCACAGTCATCATTGACAACAAACCCGGTGCGGGCGGCAACATTGGCGCCAACGCGGTCGCCAAGGCAGCGCCGGACGGCCTGACCATCGGCATTGCCGCCACCGCCACCCACGCCGTCAACCCCTGGCTGTACAGCAAGATGCCGTTCAACGCTGCCACCGAATTCGCCCCGATCACCCAGATGGTGCGGGTGCCCAATGTGTTGGTGATGAATGCCGACGCCGCCACGCGCCTGAAGATCAACAGCGTGAAAGACCTGATCGCCTACGCCAAGGCCAACCCGGGCAAACTCAACTACGGCAGCGGCGGCAATGGCAGCGCTGGCCATCTGGCGGGTGAGTTGTTCAAAAAAGAGGCTGGCATTTTTGCGGTACACATCCCCTACAACGGCGGCAACCCGGCACAGCTCGCGCTGCTCAGTGGCCAGGTCGACTACAACTTTGACAACCTGTCCACCGCTGCACCCAACATCAAGGCCGGCAAACTCAAGGCGCTGGCGGTGACCACTCTCACCGCGTCGAGCGCGCTGCCCGGTGTGCCACCGGTGGCCGACACCCTCAAAGGTTTTGCGGTGGACACCTGGTGGGGCTTGGTGGCACCCGCAGGCACCCCGAAAGACGTGATAACCAAACTCAACAGCGCGTTTGTGGCGGCGCTCAACGCACCTGAAACCAAAACCCGTTTTGCCGCCCTGCTGGCCGAGCCGGTGTCCAGCACACCCGAGGCTTTTGGCGCGTTCATGGCCAGTGAACGCCGCAAATACGAAGCCATGGTCAAGTCCTCCGGCGCCAAGGTGGATTGAATCTCCACACGGGTGACGTCAGGGCGTGGCCGAAGGGTCAACCTTGGCATGGTTGAGGCGTTAGATGCGCTGTTGTCGTTGCAACAAGACATCGGCCTCAGTCACCGGTTTGGGCGCTGACGCAGCGGCTACTTCTGGCGCCAAGCTGGGTTCCTGGCCTGGTTGCGGCATTGGTGTCAAGTCTTTGGCCTGACTCTGGCTCAATTCGGTGGCGGCTTGCCCCTGAATCAGGCGCTGTTTTTGCAGGCCCTGGCGTTGAATCAAGATCGTGCTTGAATTGCCCTGATCTGCGGTTACAGGCTGCGGCAGAACCGCTGCAGTGCTCAATAACAACACGCCACACATCAGTGACGGAGCGACCATACGCAGGTGGCGGTGCAAACACCGCCGATCGGGTCGACCCGGATTAGTCATCCACACCGGCGCCAGACTGGTACCACTGCGCAATGATCTGCCGCTCGGCGGCTGTGATGTGGGTGGTGTTGCTCATCGGCATGATTTTGCTGACCACCACCTGCTGGTAGATGTTGGCCGCGTTTTGTTTGACCATCTGCGGGCTGTCAAAACGCAGACCCTTGGACTGCACGGCGGCACCGTGGCACAGGTAACAACGTTGCTCCAGCACGGTTTGCAGGGTTTTATAGGAAATTTGGCCGCCAGCCCCCATGTTAACTGGGCTACCCGCTATTGAAGACGTAGCGTTGGGTGCTTGTGATTCTGGTGCAGGTTTGAGCCAGACCACCATCACGGCAATCACCGCCATGCCCAGCAACGCGTAGGGCAGCGGGTTGGCATTGCGCCCGAGCTTGTAGCCGTGGCGCAGCACAAAAAACTGCCGTATCGCAGCCCCGGCAAACATCATGGCAATCAGCACCAGCCAGTTTTGCGGATGGGTGTAGGTGAAGCTGTAATGCCCGCTGAGCATGGCAAACAACACCGGCAACGTGAAATAGGTGTTGTGCACACTGCGCTGTTTGCCACGTTTGCCGTGGATCGGGTCAACGGGCTCACCGGCCTTGATGGCGGCCACCACCTTGCGCTGGCCCGGAATGATCCAGTGCGCCACATTGGCGCTCATGGTGGTGGCCATCATCGCGCCCACCAGCAAAAAGGCGGCGCGCCCGGCAAACCAGTGGCAGGCCAGCCAGCTGGCCACACACACCAGCACCAACACCAGGGCCCCCACGATGGCATCACCGTGTTTGCGCTGCCCAAACAGGCGGCAGACCAGGTCATACAGCAGCCAGAAAATCACCAGAAAGAAGATCGCCACCGTGATCGCCTGCCAGGGCAGCCAGTCCATCTTGGACTTATCAATCAGGTAGGTGGTGGCGCTCCACAGGTAGGACACGGTGAACAGCGAAAAGCCGGTCAACCAGGTGGTGTAACTCTCCCAGTAGAACCAGTGCAGATGCGCAGGCAGTTGCGGCGGGCGCACTGCAAATTTCACCGGGTGGTAAAAACCGCCGCCGTGCACCGCCCACAACTCGCCGCTAACACCCTGTTTTTTCAGGTCTTCATCGACCGGCGGGGTCAGGCTGCTGTCGAGAAACACAAAATAAAACGACGAACCTACCCAGGCAATCGCGGTGATCACATGCACCCAACGCAGCAGCAGGTTGGCCCAATCGAGGTAATAACTTTCCATCCGAAATCCTTGTTTAATTTGCCCCAGACGAGGTCTGTCCGATAACCTGCAAGAGTTGTGCCGCCACCGCCACCGCAATCACCGCAGGCTCCTTGCCAGTGATGCCCACCATGCCAATCGGGCAGGTCACCTGAGCCAATTCCTGCGGCGTAAAACCACGTTCAGATAAGCGGTGGCTGAAACTGGCCCATTTGGTTCGACTGCCAATCAGGCCGATAAAAGGCAGGTCTGCCTGCTGCCGTTGGCGCTGCAGGCAGGCCGCCACCACATCCAGATCCTCAGCATGGCTGAAACTCATGATCACCACCAAAGCCCCAGACGGTAAGTCTGCCACCGCCGCCTGCACCGGTTGCGAGTGCTCACACAACACCTGCGCGGACACATCAGACGGAAAAATCTCGTCTCGGCTGTCGATCCAGTGCAGGCGCAACGGCAGCGTTTGTAACACCGTCACCAGTGCCCGCCCCACATGACCACCGCCAAACAACACCACCAGCGGCCAACCGGCCTGTTGTGCCGTCAGGCGCTGGGCCAGGGCGGGCGCGTCGGCTGCATCCACCCGCTCAAAAGACAGCGTCATCTCACCACCACAACACTGGCCCAGCGCGGGTCCAAGCGGGTAGCGCCGCCGCTGGGTTAACTCCGTGGTCTGCAGTTGCAGCCGTGCCGCCTGAATGGCTTGCCACTCCAACTGCCCACCACCTACGGTGCCGATGGTGTGGTCGGCAAACACCGCCATCCAGGCACCGGCTTCACGCGGCACCGAGCCACGCGACGAATGCACCGTGACCAGCACCGCGTCCTGCGTGCTTAAATTCTGCAAAAAAAGCGCAAGCACTGTCACAATTCCTTACTTGATGGCTGCAGCCCATCCTGTCCAAATCAGCATTTTTGCGGCACAGTAGCGCATCTGCACATCACGCCAGAGAGAAACACCATGAAACTGTTCACTACACAACGCGCGCGCCTGGTTGCTCTGGGTGTGTCGCTGGTGTCGGGGGTTGTCGCGATCATGAGTGGCTGCAGCAGCACCCCCAAACCGCAGCGCCCCGCGCCAGCCCCCGATGCACCGGTGGTGATGACACCGCCCGCAGCCAGCTCCTCGCTGGTGTCGCAAGCACTCACCCCGCGTGCCTACCGGCGCGACGCCGCCCAACACCTGTACGCCAAAAACGCCGACCGCATCTACCAGGGCAAGATGCCACCGCAGCTGTATGCGATTGGTGTGCTGCAGGTGGAGGTGGACAGCAAAGGCCGCGTCACCAGCACCAGCTGGATGCGCGCCCCCAAACACGCGCCCGAGGTGATCGCCGAGATCGAGCAAACGGTGCGNGCTGCCGCGCCCTACCCAGTGCCGGTACGTATGGGTCACGTGACCTACACCGACACCTGGCTGTGGCACAAGAGCGGCACCTTCCAGCTCGACACCCTGACCGAAGGGCAGTATTAAACCCACTCAGGAGCCCCGGTAGGTTGAATAACTCCAGGGGCTCACCAGCAGCGGCACGTGGTAGTGCGCCGCCGGGTCGGCCACACCAAAGTCCAGGTTGACCTGGTTCAGGAAATTGGGCTCGGGCAACACCACACCGCGCGCCTTGAAATAGGCCGCCACATCAAACACCAGCCGATAGGTGCCACGCTGCAGGCTGCTGGCGTCCAGCAACAAACCGTCCGGGTTGCGGCCATCGGCATTCAACACCAGCTGTTTGATCAGACGCGGCTCTCCCGCCCCGGTAGCCCACAGCGCCACCTGCATACCAGCCGCCGGGGTGCCGTGCATGGTGTCCAACACATGTGTACTCAATCCCATGAATGCTTCCTCAAAATAAGCGCAAAGTGTATTTGGCCCAAACGCCGCAGCTATCATGCCAGCCTACACCCGCTGACACTGTCTGAACTGCCATGAGCCACTACAACAGCACCCTACCCTACCCCCGCGACCTCAAAGGCTACGGCCCCAACCCACCCCACGCCCAGTGGCCGAACCAGGCCCGCATTGCGGTGCAGTTTGTGCTGAACTATGAAGAAGGCGGCGAAAACTGCGTGTTGCACGGTGACGCGGGCTCGGAGCAATTCCTCTCGGAGATGTTCAATCCGGCCAGTTACCCCGAGCGCCACATCAGCATGGAGGGCATCTACGAATACGGCTCGCGTGCCGGTGTCTGGCGCATCCTGCGCGAGTTTGAGAAACGCGGCCTGCCGCTCACCGTGTTTGGCATCAGCATGGCGCTGGAGCGTTACCCCGAGCTGGTGCAAGCGTGCCAGAGCCTGGGCCACGAGATCGCCTGCCACGGCTGGCGCTGGATCCATTACCAGAACTTGCCCGAAGCGGTGGAGCGTGAACACATGGCACGTGGCATGGAAATTTTGACCAAGCTCATGGGCGTGCGTCCGCAGGGCTGGTACACCGGGCGCGACAGCCCCAACACACGCCGTCTGGTCGCCGACTTTGGCGGCTTTGCCTACGACGCCGACTACTACGGCGACGACCTGCCGTTCTGGATGGACGTGAAAAAAACCGATGGCAGCATGGCGCAACAACTGATCGTGCCCTACACGCTGGACTGCAACGACATGCGTTTTGCCCTGCCGCAGGGCTACAGCCATGCCGACCCGTTCTACCAGTACCTCAAGGACACCTTTGACGCGCTCTACGCCGAAGGTGACCCGAACGGCCTGAACGCCCCCAAGATGATGAGTGTGGGCATGCACTGCCGCCTACTCGGCCGCCCCGGGCGTATCACCGCATTACAGCGTTTTCTGGACCACATCGGGCAACACGAGCATGTGTGGGTGTGCCGCAGGCTGGACATTGCACGGCATTGGCGCTCGGTGCACCCGTATGACGCGGTGGCTGTGGCCTGAGATTTGCTTCGGCTTTAGTCTGCTTGATTTGTACGTGTTTTTGGCCTCTAGCCCTTATATACGCTGAGTCAAGCGCTCTCACAGATGTAGCGTTTTGGCTGCATCTTGCGCCGCCTTAGAGAACCAACACCATGCCGATGACCTTGGACCAACTCAACGCCGCCACACCACAAGAGGCCTTGCACCTGCTTGACGGCCTGTACGAACACAGCCCGTGGATTGCCGAGGCAGTCTTACAGCAGCGGCCATTCCAGTCGCTTGCCCAACTCAAAGTCCGACTGACCGAGGTTGTGAGCCAGGCCGACCGCGAGGCCCAGCTCAGCCTGATCCGCGCCCACCCCGAGCTGGCCGGCAAAGCCATGGTCAGCCAAAACCTCACGGTCGAATCCACCAACGAACAAAACACAGCTGGTCTGACGAACTGCAGCCCGGTCGAATTTGCCAAACTGCAGCAACTCAATACCGACTACAACAGCAAATTTGGCTGGCCCTTTATCCTGGCGGTGCGTGGGCCACGTGGCACCGGTTTGAGCCGCGCCGAGATCACCACCACCTTTGAGCGGCGCCTGCACAGCCACCCAGACTTTGAACTGCAAGAGTGCCTGCGCAACATCCACCGCATTGCCGAAATTCGTTTGAACGACAAGTTTGGCGTGACACCCACGCTGGGCAACGCCGTGTGGGACTGGCAGGAACAACTGGCCGAGTTTTCGGAGCCAGGTTACGCCGAGCACGGCCAGCTCACCGTGACCTACTTGAGCGACGCGCACCGCGCCTGCGCCGAACGCATCCGTGGCTGGATGCTGGAGAGTGGTTTTGACAGTGTGCACATCGACGCGGTGGGCAATGTGGTCGGGCGTTACGAGGCGTTGAATGAAAACAATAGCAGCCTGCCCTTATCCAACAAGGGCCAGAGCCCAAAAATACCCCAAACCCTGCTGACCGGCAGCCACTACGACACGGTACGCAATGGCGGCAAATACGATGGCCGCCTGGGTATTTTTGTGCCGATGGCCTGCGTGCGTGAGTTGCACCGTACCGGGCGGCGTCTGCCGTTTGCGATTGAGCTGGTGGCGTTTGCCGAGGAAGAAGGCCAGCGTTTTAAAGCCACGTTTTTGGGCTCGGGCGCACTCACCGGGGACTTCCAGCCTGAGTGGTTGGACCAAATTGATGCCGATGGGGTGTCGATGCTGTCCGTCATGCAACAGGCCGGACTCTGCACTGGCAAAACCGAAGCGCTGCAAGCCATCGCCGCGCTCAAACGCGACCCGACCCGGTACCTGGGTTTTGTCGAGGTGCACATCGAACAAGGCCCAGTGCTCAACGCCCTGAACCTGCCACTGGGCGTGGTCACCGCCATCAACGCCAGTGTGCGTTACCTGGGTGAGGTCGTCGGCATGGCCAGCCACGCCGGCACCACACCGATGGACCAGCGATTTGACGCCGCCTGCGCGGTGGCCGAACTGGCGCTGTACCTAGAGCAACGCGCCGCGCAGGACGGCGACTCGGTCGCCACCATGGGGCAACTCAACGTGCCCAGTGGCAGCATCAATGTGGTGCCGGGGCGCTGCACTTTCAGCCTGGATTTGCGCGCACCCAATGACTTGCAGCGCAATGCATTGGCCGATGATGTGCTTCAAAAATTGCAGCAGATCTGCCAACGCCGTGGTCTGCAGCTCACGATACAAGAAACCATGCGCGCCAGTGCCGCACCCAGTGATGGCCTCTGGCAACAGCGATGGGAAACCGCCGTGGCAGCGCTAGGTTTGCCGGTCTACCCGTTGCCCAGCGGCGCCGGGCATGATGCGATGAAATTACACGAGCTGATGCCCCAAGCCATGTTGTTTGTGCGCGGCCAGAACGCCGGCATCAGCCACAACCCGCTGGAATCGACTACCAGTGATGACATGCAGTTGGCGGTCGAGGCGTTTGCGCGGTTGCTGGAACAGGTGGCGCGGGAAGCTGAATTGGTTGAGGCGATTTAGCGCTGGCACTGTGCCCGAGTCGACCTCGAAGGTTAGCAACTTGATCAGCAGGCGCTTGCCCAACAGGTCCTTATCGGCCTCCACTTGACCGCCTACAGTTAGGCAGCAATCCATATGCTCATCAATTAGACTTCGCGAGCTTTTGTTACGCCCAGTTCCGAGAGGAATTCGGTGAATAACTGATCTATTTTGGGTTCAATGTCCAATTTGAAATGCTCTGCTGCTGCCTTGGCTGTTCCTCCAAGGGATTGAATACAAACAGCGCAAGCTTGAGCAGCATTTTCATTTGATTCAAAGGCTATTTTTATTCCGCTATTGCTGCGTTTTAACAGTGGGCCGATCCCGCGCACGGTCCAGTGTCCCAACTGGGACAAATCATCGTAGAGCTTCTTGAGGAGCGGGTCGCCTATCTCCGTCACCATCTCAAATAACTCTACTCGCTTGCCATTCTTGTCTAAATTCCAACTCCTTTGGTAGGGGTTCGGGAACTTCTCTATTCCGTTTTTCTTGGCCCCTTTTGTGAGAAATCGTTGAGCCTCCGTTGCGAGTCGCTCTTGAAGGTCTTTTTCGATTTCTTCATCAACTTTTTCACCTCTTTCCTTTGCTTGAAGCAGCGTTTCAAAATCGCAGATAAGTGCAAAGGAACGCCATGAGAGTGGGCGATCATTTTTCTCCAATCTCGCCCACAGGATATATATCAACCCCTCCAGCATTACTCTGGCCAGAATGACTGAGTCTGGATACTGTTTTGCGTCAATGAGAATGCCGAGTGAGCGAGCATGTTCTATTTGCTTGTGAATAAAGCAAAGTGCCATGAACCCAAAATGATCGGATTCACTGAGCTTGATGTTTTTTGAAAAGACGGGTTCCACGAGTGCAAAGAAAGCACCTGCATATTTGTGCAGTATTGGAAAGTCTGTTTCGGCTGTTCTCTTCACTGCATCACCTGTCGTTTGGGGTTTAACGAATGAAAGGGACTTGCTCGTCCCAAGCGAGCAAAATGATGACCATCGTAACGGTTGGCATCGATCTGGCACGGGCCGTTTTTGCCATTCATGAAGCCCATGCAACAGGTGTCGCCAAGCCAGCATCAGCTCGCGCCCTGCGCAACAACAGCTTAACCCACTGCGGTCGGCGTCCTATCACACCAAAAACGCTACACATTACGCAGCGATAAACCCAACCATCATGATGGGCTAGAGGCACTTTTCTCTAAAATCCCCAAGAATCTCCCACATCCCTACCTTAGCGCACACATTCTCGTAAAGCAGGTGCCAACTCAAGCCACAATGACACTCATGGGCGCTTCTGTGCCTCTGTTTCCACCACCTTCCCTGAAACCAGACCATGACCACTGAAGACCAACTCGACGCCTGGATTGACGCCCACTTTGACGAACAGGTGGCTTTTCTGCAGCAACTCATCCAGGTGCCCACCGACACCCCACCCGGCAACAACGCACCCCACGCCGAACGCGCCGCCGAACTGTTCGAAGCCATGGGCCTGAGCACGAACAAACACCCGGTGCCCGCAGCCGATGTCCAGGCCGCAGGCCTGCAAAGCATCACCAACCTGATCGTGCGTCGCAACTATGGCGCGGGTGGCAAAACCATTGCGCTCAACGCCCACGGCGATGTGGTGCCGCCCGGCGAGGGCTGGACGCATGACCCCTACGGTGGTGAAGTGGTCGACGGCAAGATCTATGGCCGGGCGGCGGCGGTGAGCAAATGCGACTTTTCCACCTACGCCTTTGCCATTCGTGCACTGGAGGCGGTGGCCAAACCAGCCAAAGGCCAGATCGACCTGCTGCTGACCTACGACGAAGAATTTGGCGGCGAAGTCGGCCCGGCCTGGTTGTTGGCGCAGGGTCTGACCCAGCCCGACCTGCTGATTGCCGCCGGTTTCAGTTACCAGGTGATCACCGCGCACAACGGCTGCCTGCAGTTGGAAGTGACGGTGCATGGCCAGATGGCACACGCCGCGATTCCCGAATCGGGTGTGGATGCTTTGCAAGCCGCAACGAAGATTCTCAACGTGCTCTATGCACAAAACGACGTCTACCGCGCCACGCTGACTTCGCAGGTGGCAGGCATCACCCACCCGTATTTAAACGTGGGCCTGATCTCAGGTGGCACCAACACCAATGTGATACCAGGCAAGGTAACTTTTAAGCTCGACCGCCGTATGATTCCTGAGGAAGACGCTACACAAGTTGAAGCAAATCTGCGCCAGTTGATCAGCCAGGCAGCCGCCCAATCGCCAGGCATCACGGTCGACGTGCGGCGCATCCTGTTGGCTCAGTCGATGAAACCGCTGCCGGGCAACCAGCCGCTGGTGGATGCCATCCAGAAACACGGTCAAGCCGTGTTTGGTGAACCCATTCCCGCACTGGGCACCCCGCTCTACACCGACGTGCGGCTGTTTGCCGAGCGTGGTATTCCCGGCGTGATTTATGGCGCCGGGCCGCGTACCGTGCGTGAGTCCAATGCCAAACGTGCTGACGAACACCTGGTGCTGGACGACCTGCGCCGCGCCACCAAGGTTATCGCCCGAGCCTTACACGATTTGTTGTGAAACCGGTGGTGTTTGGCCCGCGTCTGGCTTGGCGACGCGGCCACGCCCAAACAGGCGCAGCACCCAGTCGCCAAAATCATCCACAACGGTAAACACCGCGGGGATCACCAGCAGACTCAACACGGTGGAGGTCATCAGGCCACCAATCACGGCCACGGCCATGGGGCTGCGGAAGCTGGCATCGGCATTGCTCCAACCCACCGCAATCGGCATCATGCCCGCACCCATCGCCAGCGTGGTCATGATGATCGGGCGGGCGCGTTTGTGGCAGGCATCCAGCAGCGCGTCGACCCGGCTCATCGGGGCGACCACCGGGTGGCCGTCGCTGCCGTCATGGCCACGGCGTGCCACGATGGCGTACTCCACCAGCAAAATCGAGTTTTTGGTGGCAATCCCCATCAACATGATCAAACCGATCAACGAGGGCATCGAAAAACTCTTGCCCGTCATCAGCAGCATGACAAACGCGCCGCCCAATGACAGCGGCAGCGCCGTCAGGATGGTGAACGGGTGCAAGAAGTTTTTGAACAGCAGCACCAGCACGATATAGATGCACAAAATGCCGGTGAGCATGGCCAGGCCAAAGCTGGCAAACAACTCGTCCATGATTTCCGCGTCGCCCAGCGCCAGTTGTTTCACACCGGCGGGCAAATTCATGATGCTCGGGAGTTTGGACACCGCCTCGGTCACGTCACCCAGCGGAGCGCCTGAGAGTTCCACCTCAAAATTGATGTTGCGCGAGCGGTTCAGGCGGTCAATCACCGCCGGGCCGCCGGTCATCTCCAGGGTGGCGACCTGGCTGAGCATCACGGGTCCCTTGGTGCCGGGTACGGCCAGGCGGCCAAGCAAGTCCAGGTCTTGGCGCGCACTGTCGGCCAGTTTCACCACGATGGGCACCTGGCGCTGGCTCAGGTTGAGTTTGGCCAGGTCAGCGTCGTAGTCCCCCACGGTGGCAATACGCAGGGTCTCGCCGATGGCGCTGCTGGTCACACCCAGTTCGGCAGCGCGGGCAAAGTCGGGGCGCACCGCCACTTCGGTACGGATCAGGCTGGCACTTGAGGCAATTTGCCCCAGGCCGGGAATGGTGCGCAGGTCTTTCTCAACCGCGGCCGCCGCCGTGGCCAGCGCCTGCGGGTCTTCGCCGGTGAGCACCAGTTGGTATTTTTCGCCGCTGCCGCCCAGGCCCACCTTGCTGCGCACACCGGGCAATTCGGCCAGGGCATCACGGATGTTGTTCTCAATGCCTTGTTTCAGCGGGCGTTTGCCGCGTTCACTCAGCAACACGGTCAGCGTGGCTTTGCGCACTTCGCTGGCGCCCTGCGGCGCAAACGGGTCAGACCCCGCGGCCCCGCCGCCCACGGTGGTGTAAACACTTTGCACATGGTCCACCTTGGTCAGCAGCAGGCGGGCGGCCTCAGAAGCCGCTCGGGTTTGCGCCAAAGTGGCGCCCGGTGGCAACTCCAGGTTGACCTGGGTTTGTGAGTTGTCATCAGGCGGGATAAAACCTGTGGACAGCAGCGGAATCAGCAACAGCGAGCCAATAAAAAAGACACCTGCCGCAATGATGGTGAGCCAGCGGTGTTTCAGCGCCCAGGCGCTCCAGCGCAGGTAACGCGCCATCCACCACGGCTCTTTGTGTTCACGTGGGCTGCGTTTCATGATGTAGGCGGCCATCATTGGGGTGAGCACCCGCGCCACCACCAGCGAGGCAAACACCGCCAGCGCGGCCGTCCAGCCAAATTGTTTGAAGAACTTGCCAGCAATACCGGCCATGAAGGCTGTGGGCAAAAACACCGAAATCAGCGTGAACGTGGTGGCCACCACCGCCAAGCCAATTTCGTCGGCGGCTTCCATCGCGGCCATGTAGGGGGTTTTGCCCATGTTCAGGTGGCGTTCGATGTTTTCCACCTCCACAATCGCGTCGTCCACCAGCACCCCAATCACCAATGAGAGCGCCAGCAGCGTGATGGTGTTGACCGAAAACCCCAAGTAAGCCATGCCGATGAAGGCCGGCAACACCGACAGGGGCAACGCCACGGCAGACACCACGGTGGCACGCCAGTTGCGCAGAAACAGCCAGACCACGATGACGGCCAGAATCGCGCCCTCGTACAGCAGCGTCATGGAGGCCTCAAACTCCTCGGCCACCGGAGTGACAAAGTCAAAAGCTTGGGTGAGCTCCATGTCGGGGTGCTGCGCCTTGAGCTCTTGCAGCGCTTGTTTGACCTCGGCACCCACCTCAACCTCGCTGGCACCCTTGCTGCGGGTCACCTCAAACCCCACCGCTGGCACACCGTTGAGCAACACCACCGAGCGCGGTTCGGCCACGGTGTCGGTCACGCTGGCGACCTGGTCCAACCGCACACGGCGGCCATCACTCAGGGACAGTTCAATACGCGCCAGTTCAGCCACGGTTTTGACGGTGGCCAAGGTGCGCATAGGTTGTTCGCTGCCACCCACATCGGCGCGGCCACCGGCGCTCTCGGTCTGCACCTGGCGCAGCTGGCGTGAGATGTCGGCTGCGGTGGTGCCCAGGGACTGCAGCTTGATCGGGTCGAGCGCCACCTCCACCTGGCGTGTGACCCCACCCACCCGGCTGACCGCCCCCACCCCTTTGACCGACAACAGGCGGCGCGTCAGGGTGTTGTCGACAAACCAACTCAGGGCCTCGTCGTCCATGCTGGGCACCCGCACGGTGAAGGCCTGGATTGGCGAGCCGGCCAGGTCCATCTTGCGCACCACCGGGTCACGCACATCGGTTGGCAGGTCGGCGCGCACACCTTGCACGGCAGAACGCACATCATCCACCGCTTCCTGGGTCGGTTTTTCCAGACGGAATTCGGCGGTGATGCTGACACCACCGTCCTGCACCTTGGTGTAGATGTTTTTCAGGCCCTGCAGCGAGGCGATGGCGTTTTCAAGCTTGCGCGCGACCTCGGTCTCCAGCTGGGCTGGGGCGGCGCCAGGCAAAGAGGCGCTGATGGAGACGGTGGGCAAATCCATGTCCGGCATCTGCTGTACCTTCATGGCTTTGAAGGACAACAGACCGGCAAAACTCAGCAGCACAAACAACATGGCTGCCGGGATCGGGTTGCGGATGGACCAGGCGGAGACGTTCATCGAGTGCGCTCCTTATTTACTAGCTGCTTGTCCAGGTAATACCTGGGCTGGCGTGCTTTTTTGCTTGGAAACTGGAGCGCTGCCGTCGATCACACGTACCAGATCACCCTCACTCAAGAAACTCGCACCACTGGCCACCAGCCGGTCATCCGGCTTGAGCCCGGCCAGGATTTCGACCTGATCACCGAGCGTGCGGCCGGTTTGCACCTTGCGCTGGCTGACCTTGTTGTCGGCACCCACACGCATCACGTAGCTGAAGCCATCACGCACCAGCACCGCGCTTTGCA
>WSSedL1CaDRAFT_10001205_pt1 | contig 15869 bp, 13 predicted proteins | sample WetSurSL1Cattail_FD_9464 | JGI IMG/M metagenome (IMG submission 9464)
GTTTTGGAAAATTTGCCCAATGGATACGATACGTTATTAGGAAATTTGTTTACAGATGCTGAAGAACTGAGTATCGGACAGTGGCAAAAAATGGCGATAGCGCGGGCATTTTATCGTGATGCTCCATTGTTGTTGCTGGACGAACCGTCGAGTGCTTTGGATGTACAATCAGAAAAAAAAATCATTGAAACATTGAAAGAATTATCAAAAAACAAAACAGCTGTTATTGTCAGTCATCGCATGTCCACAGTACAATGGGCAGATTTTATTTACTTATTTGAAAACGGTGAAGTGAAAGAGTCGGGTAGTCATACCGAGTTGATACAACTCAACGGCAGATACGCAGAATTGTATCGAATTTCAAGAGACATCGAACTTTAAATTTCAAAAGATTTGCTCCTTGTTGAATGATTGTTGTTTTTTGAGTAAATTTGTCCTCTTATTTATATCATCTGCATTTAATTTAATATGAACAGAAGAGTGAGAGTGCGTTTTGCACCCAGCCCCACAGGTCCGTTACACATTGGAGGTGTACGTACAGCTTTGTATAATTATCTTTTTGCCAAAAAAAATGGTGGCGACATGCTGCTCCGTATCGAAGATACCGATTCTGCACGCTTTGTACCGGGTGCCGAGGATTACATTGTGGAAGCACTCAATTGGTTGGGTATAAACATTGACGAAGGAGTGGGCGCTGCTTCGGAAGGAACACACGCACCTTATCGTCAGAGCGAACGAAAAGCGATATACCGAAAATATGTCGATCAATTGCTCGATGCGGGTTTGGCTTATATCGCTTTCGATACTCCGGAAGAATTGGATGCCAAGCGTACTGAAATTGCTAATTTTCAGTATGATGCTAAGACCCGTGGGCTAATGAATAATTCGTTGACGCTCTCCGGTGAGATGGTGAAGGCCCGAATTGCCAATGGCGATCAGTATGTCGTTCGTATCAAAATAGAACCTGACCAGGAAATAAAAGTGCAGGATTTGATTCGCGGTGAAGTGGTGATTAATTCTTCAGTGATTGATGATAAAGTGCTTTTTAAATCATCCGACGAACTTCCTACTTATCATATGGCCAATGTGGTGGACGATTATTTGATGGAGATTTCGCATGTCATTCGTGGCGAAGAATGGTTACCTTCCGCTCCACTTCATGTATTGTTGTATCGTTATTTGGGTTGGGAAAGTGTAATGCCTGAGTTCGCGCATTTACCTTTGTTACTCAAACCTGATGGCAACGGAAAACTCAGTAAGCGGGATGGAGACCGTCTCGGATTTCCGGTTTTCCCACTTAACTGGCAAACATCAACAGGTGAATTGTATTCAGGATATCGCGAAGCCGGTTATTTTCCTGAAGCTGTTGTGAATTTTCTTGCTTTGTTAGGATGGAATCCGGGAACAGAACAGGAGATTTTTTCCATGCAGGAATTGATTGATATTTTTTCGCTTGACCGTGTAAGTAAAAGTGGCGCTAAGTTCGATTATGAAAAAGGAAAATGGTTCAATCATAAGTATCTGCAAAGTAAACCAATAGAAGAAATCACTGACTTGTATCAGCATATTTTGGTGGAAAAAGACATCATAGAAGATTCGGAAAAAGTACAAAAAGTGGTGGAACTGATACGCGAAAGAGCCAATTTTGTGAACGATCTTTGGTCGCAGTCTTCATTTTTCTTTCTGGCTCCTGATTCGTATGACGAAAAAACAGTTCAGAAACGTTGGAAAGCTGAGACTCCTGCTCAAATGGAAGAATTGATAGCTGTTTTGGAAAATATTGACGACTTTTCGGCACACAATACAGAGACGGTTGTAAAAGATTGGATTACAGCAAAAGAATACAATCTGGGAGGAATAATGAATGCTTTCCGTTTATCAGTGGTTGGAGAGTCGAAGGGGCCTCATATGTTTGATATTATTGCTGTTATAGGAAAAGAAGAAACAATTAAACGACTGAAAACAGCGATTGAAAGAATTAATTAAATAGATTGGCTAATTTGATTATTCGTATAAAATATCATATAAAATATTCATGCAAAAACGACACAAAGACTCTCTGCAGTACCTGAATGAGCAGATTATTAGTACTCAGAAGTATGTTCTGCCATTTATCGGAAGTGTATTCCCTATTGTCGAAGGTTTTCAGGTGCTTGAGATAGGTTGTGGAGAAGCCGGTAATCTGAAACCGTTTCTGGATTTGGGATGTATTTGTACAGGTGTGGATTTTAGTACTCATAAAATTGAGAAAGGAAAAGAGTATTATGCTTCTCACCCTCTTTCGCAGAATATAACTCTGATTAGCGAAGATATTTACAATGTAAAAGAATTCCAATCAAAGTTTGATTTGATAATTTTACGCGATGTGATTGAGCATATTCACGATCAGGACAAATTTCTCGGGCTGATGAAAACTCTTATGGCATCGGGTGGAATAGCATTCTTTGCATTTCCTCCCTGGCAAAATCCTTTTGGCGGTCATCAGCAGATTTGTGTGAATAAATTTGTTTCTAAATTGCCTTACTTTCATTTATTTCCAAAGTTTCTATATAAGCTTATTTTAAAAGCATTTGGTGAAGATGACAGTAAAATTGCCGGACTACTTGAAATAAAAGAAACAGGAATAAGTCTGGAACGTTTTGAACGAATTTGTCATAAAAATGGATATCAAATTAGATTGAAGAGACTTTATATGATTAATCCGAACTATGAAATAAAGTTCGGACTAAAACCGAGACCACTACCATTTTGGATGAATATACTTTTTATAAGGAATTTTTATACGACGACAGGTTATTATCTGATTGAGAAAAATAAATGAGAGTAGACAGATGAAGAAGGTTTTAATCATTACCTATTATTGGCCTCCTTCGGGAGGTGCTGGAGTTCAACGTTGGTTGAAATTTGCTAAATATCTTCCGCAATATGGTTGGGATCCCATCATTTATACCCCTGAAAACCCGGATTTTGCTATTGAAGACAATAGTTTGCTGAAAGATATTTCACCAAATCTGGAAGTTATTAAAAATTACATCTGGGAACCGTACGAAATTTATAAGGTTCTGATTGGGAAAAAAGGACAAAAAGTAAATGTTTCGTTTGTAGAAGGAACTAAAAAAGAAGGAAAAATTCACAAGGTAGCTCTTGCTTTAAGAGGAAATCTGCTTATCCCGGATCCACGTTGTTTTTGGATCAGACCTTCAGTAAAGTTGCTGAAAAAATATCTTAAGGAGCATCCTGTTGATGCAATTGTGACTACCGGACCTCCTCATTCCATGCATATTATCGGACGAAAACTTCATAAAGCAACGAATATTCCTTGGTTAGCGGATTTCCGCGATCCATGGACCAATATTGATTTTTACAAAGAGCTTAATCTGACATCGATAGCAGATAAAATACATCATAAAGCTGAAAGGAGTGTTCTTTCAACGGCAACCAAAGTAGTGAGCGTAACTCCTACCTGGTGCAGGGAACTTTCGGAACTTGCTGGAAGAGAAGTGGATCTGGTACATAACGGATATGATGACGAGGATATAGTAAAAACCGAAAAAGAAGTAGATTCGAATTTCTCGTTGGTACATATAGGTAGTTTGAATGCCGCCCGAAATCCGAAAGCTCTATGGCAGGCATTATCAGAAATGATTCATGAAAATACAGAGCTGGCGAAATATTTGAAAATTCGTTTTGTGGGAAATGTGGAGCCGGTTGTTTTAAAATATCTGGATCATCTGCAATTGACTACTTATGTAGACAGAGTAGGATATATGCCTCATGCCGATGCGATTGCATTTCAGCAGACTTCCCCTGTTTTGTTGTTGCTGATAAATAATACGCCGAATGCGAATGGAATTCTGACAGGAAAATTTTATGAATATATGGCTTCGGAACGCCCTATACTTGTTGTAGGTCCAACAAAAAGTGATGTCGCTACCTTGTTGAATGAAACACAAAGTGGACTGATTGTTGATTTTGACGATGTCAATCAAATGAAAGAAGCTATTTTAAAATTATTTACTGATTATAAATCCGGAAACCTTATATCGAAATCGAAAGATTATCAACAGTATTCGCGAAAAAATCAGTGTGGTATTTTAGCTGGTTTGTTGGATAATATTGTAAATAAGAAATAACAAAAACACCAAATGAAAAAGATAATATTAGTGGTGGGAGCACGTCCGAATTTTATGAAAATTGCACCAATAATGCATGAACTTCAACGAAATAAAGTTCTGCAGCCAGTATTGGTACATACCGGACAGCATTACGATACTCAAATGTCGGGTCGTTTCTTTGAAGAATTGAATATTCCTGCTCCTGATATTAATCTTGAAGTTGGTTCGGCTTCTCATGCCGAGCAAACAGCTAAAATCATGATGGGATTTGAGAAAGTTTGTTTGGATGAAAAGCCTGATTATGTTTTGGTGGTGGGAGATGTGAACAGTACGGCAGCCTGTACGCTGGTTGCTGCAAAGATGAATATCAAAACTATACATTATGAAGCCGGACTACGTAGTCGCGACCGCTCAATGCCCGAAGAAATAAATCGTTTGGTAACAGATGCCATTAGTGATTATTTCTTTACCACGAGTGCCGATGCCGATGAAAATTTAATAAAGGAAGGGATATCTACCGATAAAATTTTCATGGTGGGTAACCTGATGATTGATACGCTGGTTGCAAATCTTCAAAAAATGCAGGGAATTGTGATGCAGTTCAAATTATTGACATCCGACAAAATAATTGATATTGATAAACTTAAAGTAACCGGTTATGGCGTAATGACTTTTCATCGACCATCTAATGTAGATGAAAAAGAAAGTCTTGAGAAATTGGCAGACATATGGAGTCGTATCTCAGAAAAAATTCCTTTGGTTTTTCCTATACATCCTCGTACTTTGCGAAATTTGGAACAGTTTGGATTATTAGAAAAATTGAAATCGTTTACAAATATTTATTTAATCGACCCTCTTGGTTATCACGAATTTATTAATCTGGTTAGTAACTCAACATTTGCCTTGACAGATTCAGGAGGTATTCAGGAAGAAACCACTTATATGAACATACCTTGCCTCACTGTTCGTCCGAATACAGAACGTCCAGTTACCGTTTGGGAAGGAAGTAATAAGCTTATAAAAACAGATGATATTTTTGGTGAGGTGGGGCTGATATTAAATGGAAAAGGGAAAAAAGGACACACGCCAAAGTTTTGGGATGGAAAAACAGCCGAACGTATTATTTCAATCATCAGCGAGTTTTAATATTTAGAATCGGAATATATGAAAAAAATCGTTACAATTGTCGGTGCGCGTCCTCAGTTTATAAAAGCGGCTACTTTGAGCCGACAATTTCAATTGGTTGGTATTCACGAAATAATTGTGCATACCGGACAACATTTCGATAATAATATGTCTCAAATATTTTTTGAAGAAATGGAAATACCTCGACCAACATTTAAATTAGATATTCATGGAGTTTCGCATGGAGCAATGACTGGACGAATGTTGGAAGGAATTGAAAATATTTTGATGATAGAAAAACCGGATGCGGTTCTTGTTTATGGTGATACGAATTCTACGCTGGCTGGAGCATTGGCAGCAGTAAAGTTACATATACCGCTTATGCATGTTGAAGCAGGTCTCAGATCGTTTAATATGCAAATGCCGGAAGAAATTAACCGGATTTTGACCGACCGGATTTCTGACATTTTATTTTGTCCGACCGAAGCAGCTATGCAGAATCTTAAAGCTGAAGGATTTGATTTATTGCCAAATAAAATTTATAAAAGCGGAGATGTCATGCAGGATGCAGCGCAGTATTATGCTGAACGTGCTTTGTTGAAGTCGGATATTTTACGAAAACTCGGGTTAAATAAATTTGTTTTAGCTACTATTCATCGTCAGGAGAACACGGATAATCCTGAAAATTTGATGAATATCATAGATGGACTAAGCGAGATACACAAGTATATTCCGGTTGTAGTTCCACTTCATCCTCGTACAAGAAATATATTGGCCCACCATTATCATTTACCCGATTTTTATGTAATTGAACCGGTTGGTTATTTTGATATGATAATGCTTTTGAAAAATTGCGAGATGGTGTTTACAGATAGTGGAGGTGTGCAAAAAGAAGCGTTTTTCTTTGGAAAACATTGTGTCACATTACGCGAACAAACCGAGTGGGTTGAGCTTGTAGAAAATGGGTTTAATATGCTTGTAGGCAGTGATAAGGAATTAATATTTAAAGCATTCTCCGATATGCTTAATAAAAGATCGGATTTTTCGTTGAACTTGTATGGAAACGGAAAGGCTGCGGTAGAAATTGCCGAAATAATTTCGAAAGCTTAAAAATGCAAATCGGGAAAAAAGATATAGCTTGGAACTTTATTGCAACATTTATGCGTGTTGCATCAGGAGTAATTATACTTCCATTGGTATTAAGATTGATGCCAACACAAGAAGTAGGTCTTTGGAATGTATTTATTACGGTAGGTTCATTAGCAGGGTTGCTCGATTTTGGTTTTTCCAATTCTTTTTCAAGAAATATTGCTTATATCTTTGCCGGGGTTAAAACGTTGAGGTCTACAGGATATGAAAATGTAGAATCGGATGATAAATCAATAGATTACGGACTTCTGAAAAGCGTAATATCTTCTATGAAGATGTATTATGGAGTTATATCAGGATTTTTTCTATTGGTTTTTATTGTAGCCAGCCCATTTTACTTGACTCCAATACTCCAAAAATATTCTGGAAATCATCATGATATATGGGTGTCATGGTTTATATATGGAGTATTAATAGCGTATCAACTTTATACTTATTATTATAATTCGTTGCTTACAGGGAGGGGGCAGATAAAAAATGTTCTTCAGATTACGGTTATTGGACAATCTTCACGCATAGTAGCATCTGTTATCTGTCTTTTGCTTGGCTATGGAATCATATCATTGGTTATTGGTCAATTAGTAAGCGATATAGTTAATCGAACTTTGTGTTATTTAATATTTTATGATAAAGATACAAAGCGAAATATGCAGGTTACGAATAAATTGCCTGTGAAGGAAGTTCTGTCAATTATGACACCTAATGCTGTAAAAATAGGAATTACAAGTATCGGTTCTTTTTTTATTAATAAGGTCGTTATGTTTGTTGCACCGTTATATTTATCTCTTTCGGATGTTGCTTCGTTTGGCACTACCAAGCAAATGATTGATTTAATTATTTCATTTGGTGGTATTTGGATGGGTACATATTATCCGAAAATTAATCTATATAGGGTGAAAAATGATAATACCGGGATGAAACGGTTATATTTAAAAGCGAAGACCAATATGTTTTTATCTTTTCTTATTTGTGGTGTCGGGTTAGTTGTTGCAGGCCCTCTCTTGTTGGATATTATACATAGTAAAACTCAGTTATTGCCGACAGCCATGATAGGAGTTTTTTTATTGATCTCGTATTTAGATGCTAATCAGGGATTAGCCACAACTATGTTGTTGACCAAAAATGAAGTGCCATTTATGCAAGCTGTACTTTTTTCAGGAATTGCGACTGTATTACTTTTATATTTGAGTTTAGAGTTTACACAATTTGGAATTTGGGGAATGATTATTTCTGCTGGAATAGCTCAATCAGTATATCAGAACTGGAAATGGCCATTAATGGTAAAAAAAGATTTAAATATAAAGTTTGGTGATTATATTCGCTTGGTAAAAACATTTAGTAAGAAAGATAACCAGATTATCAGATGAGAATATTCGGTATATTAACCTCATATTTTCCTGATTTGTATGAACTTGAGAATAACATCCGGTCATATATTTCAGAGTTGGATTTGTTAATAATCTGGGAAAATACACCAAAAGAACAAAGTCGGATTTCTGATTTGATAGATAAATTGAAAAATCCGAAAATTGAAGTCAGAACAACCGGCGAAAACGAATATCTTGCCAAACCTTTTAATGAGTGTATAGAATGGGCCGAAAAAGAAGGATTCACTCATATGTTAACTATGGATCAAGATAGCCATTTTTTAGATTCGGGTTTTACTAACTTTATCAACAAAATAGAGTCAAATAAAGATTCTCAAGTAATGATGTTCTGCCCTGCAAAAACCGAAAATAAATTCATTGATAAAGATGAGATGGAAGTAGAAAATTCAATTACTTCAGGAACTGTTTATAAAATGGAATTATTTGCAAGAATAGGCTGTTTCCGGGAAGATTTCTTAATGTATATGGTTGATATAGAGTTTGGAATGAGAGTGAGGAAGTTTGGATACAAAATCATTTGTTACCCACGTATTCTTTTAAATCACTATACTGGATATGCTCAGAATAATAAACTTGGATGGAAGATAAACAATTATTCTCCACAAAGTACTTATTATATCGTTAGAAATGTGATACTAAATTGGCAACTTTATCCCGAAAAATTCAGTGCTAAAGAAAAACTCGCTTTTTACAAGTACAAAATTGGTTACCGTACTATAAAGATTTTTTTTGAATCTCAACCTTTTAAAAAATTGAAAGCTATTTATATGGGATTATTTCATGGATTAACTGGGAAGTCAGGTCGATTCGATATTTAATTAATTTGTTATGCTCATATGTTTTTATTTTCCATCGATGAAAAATGCCGGAAACAACTCAGTTTTCGGAGGAATGTATACGAGTTTTTTCTTCGAGCTTGATAAATTGGATATTAAAGCAAAATTAGTTACAGATTTACATGAAGTAGAAGGAGATTTACTCGTGGTGAGTACGGGAAATGGTGGCGAAAAACAAGCAGCAAAAGCAATGTTAAAACTTGATGTACCAGTTATATTAAGCATTTATAATTCATATATTTCTTTTTATAAACCATTTCTTAGTCATTGGTCGAACCGAATTTTATTTGCTTATAACCCCGACTCAGCTTCGCTAAACTATATTAAATATAATTTGTCAGGTATTCGGTATTTTCATTTTCCTTTTGGATCTGATCCTAAAGTTTTTCATCCATTGAACGAAGAAAAAATCTATGATATTGCATTTTTAGGAAATGCAAGTAGTGGCTATGGTCGTGAGAGGTATATAGGTAAGTTAATACATTACGTCAAACAAAATAATTTGAAGATTTTTCTGGCCGGTTCAGGTTGGGAAAAATACGGATTTCCAACGAATATTGTTGCACACGGTGCGGAAACTAACTTGATATACAATCGATCAAAAGTATGCGTTAATATTCATAACGACCGTCAGTACGCAGGTGAAGATAAAGAAATGGATGCCAATAATCGATTGTTTGATTTGGCAATGGCTGGTTGTTGCCAGATTTCGAATGGAGAAAAAATGGTAGCCAAATATTTTGAATCGGATGAGGTGGCTGTTGTGGATGATCCCGATGAATGGATTGCGAAGATTGATTATTATCTTAAAAATGAAATTGAAAGAAAGAAAATAGGACAGAAAGCACTTGAACGAGCAATCTCTGAACATACTTGGGAAAAACGTGCCGCAGAGTTTGCTAAAATGATACATAAAACAATGGACGAATATCAGTTCAGAAACCAGAAGGCAGAAACTATTACCCGATTTTTGAGAAAAATCGATTCGCTTATATCGCCGTTGTATTTATTAAAGGAAATCAGAATTATTCGAAAAATATTATTTAAAACAGGATTTTTCACACCTAAATAAAAATGAAAGTTTCTATTATTATGCCAACTTATAACGATGCAATGCATATTGCTTCGTCAATTCAATCTGTTGTTGATCAGACATTTGTTGACTGGGAATTGTTGATTATGGATGATGGAAGCAAGGATAATACCGAAGAAATTGTATTGGCTTTTAATGATAAAAGGATTTCGTATTTTAAGCAGGAAAACCAAGGTCAGTTGGTAGCATTGAACAATCTTTGTCCATATATTACAGGAGATGTGGTTTTGATGTTACATTCTGATGATAGTTTGTATTGCACTGATACCCTCCAAATAAACCTTAAACACTTCGATGATCCAATGATTGATGGTATTTATAGTGATTTATATCAGTTTTTTGATTCAGGAAAACCAGACGAAATAAAGTTGTCACCAAAGAAAATGGATAAGTCGGCTGTTTATAAATTAACTACATTATTAGGATCAAATATTATTTTTGATCATTTCTTTGTACGTCGTGATAAGTTTGAACAGAATGTTCGGTATAATTATTTCACTTATTATATGCCTTATTGGCTTAATTTTACAGGAAATGATGTGACGAGCCTAAATTTGAAATATACTTCGTATCCGTGGTATCATTATAGAGTCTATGATCAGAATTACACGAATTCCATTATTGGTAATTTTGAAGTGTATTTTACCCGATTTCGTTCCATCTATTTTTTATCTCAGTATTTAACGGTGCCTTTTCCATTAATTCAGAAAGAAATCTATCGCCGATTTAAAACTTTGTGTCCGGTTATTCCTGTAAAATCTACAAAATTTCATTTATCAGTATGTTATGCTGCTAATGTAAGAAGTATGAAAAAACGTACAGAGAATGCTTATAGCGAATATTTTGAAAAGCTTATTCGTTTTCACAGAATTCCATCGAAAAAAGTAATTACTCTGAAATCAGATATTGAGATTTATTACAAACCGGAGAATGCGCGGAAGTTTTACAATGATTTACGGGGAAATACCTTACCTGAAGTAATTCAAGAATTGTTGGGTTATTTATCACATGGATTTAGGTCAATCGCAGTAAGAGATTTAGAAGAAAAACAAAAATTACAAGAGATTTTGAAGTTTTTATGTATAAGAGCCGAGATTAAAGTTATACCTGTTTAGTATTTATCTGTACCAATATTCCTCATTTCTACATACTCGGCATTGAGCTAATTTTAATGGAACACGGCATTCGAGCATTATTTCATGACTGCCATTTGATGTTAATTCTGTGACAATACTATGATCGTATGCATATCCAAGTCTAAAATTTTGGGATATGTTCCAACCTACAAGAAATGTGAATTGTTTTGTAGTTCTGTAAGAAATGCCTATATCAAAAAGTTCGCGTGCCCCGGTTATTAATCCAGTCGGTGATTTAAATCTGATAGAAGAATTAAATTCCCATACACTCAGATTATCCCTGTTAATAAGTTCTATGCCAGCATATAAATTTAAAGTTTCGAGATTTGTGTTTTTGAGTATCACATACGCATATCTGTGGTTGGAACTCAGGAATGAAGAGTCATTGTTTTTTATGGATAAAAGATGAGTTGTTGAGACTCCGGCAATCAGATATTTTGATTGAAATTCTGTACCAAAGTTAATATCTGGCTTGATTAACTGGTTTATTTCGCTATTCAACGCAGGATCATCTTCGATTGGATCGAAAAGGGATCCATTATAAGTCCTGCTGAATATCCCGGCAGAAAGTCCAAATGAAAGGGATGTGTTTTCATTTTTTGCAATGCGATAAGCATATGTAAGCATTGGATTGATTGCTTGAGAAATTCCTATTTGATCACTTATCATTGATATGCCAAAAGCTGATTTAAGTTGATCAAAATAAGTTGATGCTTGGATATTTATAGTTTGTGGCGCGCCGGATATGTTTGTCCATTGTTGGCGGACATTAGTGAAAAGATATAGATAGTTGGGTCGTGCAATCGAAGCTGGGTTATAATTTGCCCGATTGTACCATCGTGTGGACAAGCTAATATCTGCCTGCGAAAACGAACTTACACATACACAAAGAAATAAAATGTTTATATATATTCTTAAGTACTTCACAAGTATTATTTATATGTTTAGGCAATCTTTATATATCTGATGAATAGAGTTTCCGACAGTATCAAAAGAGTATTTGTTTAAAATGTCATCTCGGATTTCTTTCTGTTCGAACTGTTTAGATGTTAGTAGTTTAAGTCCAGCTACCCATTTTGTTTTAGTATTGTTGCATAAAACGCCATTCTTTTCATTTACCAGTTCGGGTAATGCACCAACATTTGAACAAATAACAGGCGTACCGGTCATTAATGCCTCTGCAATTACGACGCTAAAGGTTTCAATGGTACTTGCATGAATAAAATAGTCCGATTTTTGAATATGTCCGGCAATTGTATCCTTCTCAATATACCCCGTAAATAGATTTTCAATCAGGTTTATATCACAGATATTTTTTAGAAAATCGATATTGTCACCTCCACCTATCATAGTCAATTGAACTTTTATTCCGGTTTCTCTCTGAAATTCTCCTAAAGCGTCAATAAATAATTCAGGAAGTTTATCTGGTATTTTTTTCTTATTCCATGTTGCAATGGCGCAAAAATGAATCGTTTTCCTAAACTGATCTTTGGGCTTGAATGTAAAGGTTGATTCATTTATTATATTTCCGATAACTGTATATTTATTTGAACGAATATCAGGAATTAAGTCGGAAATTTGTTTTGAAAGAAAACCTGAAACGGGCATTATTCGTTCTGCATTTTTATAGGCGTTTATGGCCCAGTTGGATAATAATGGCTTTTTTAATAGTTTACCCAGACGACTCCAATGTTCGGTAATTATATATGGTAAATTCATTTTTTTTGATAACCAATATCCTAATATACCGGCATTAAAAACTACATTTGCATGAATAATATCCGGTTTAAATTCACTAACGGATTTTTTAGCTAAAACGTTTTTTATTAGAATATAATGATACGGAATCAAATGATGGAAAACATCCCTAAACCTTGATGAAATAATAATTTGTATAGTTCGAATTCCATTTTCGTCGATAAAATCCAAGTTTCTTATATTATGAATTTTTTTTGAATCTTCACAGATTACTGAAATTACAAGTAAATTATCGCCAACCTTATGAATTGCTTTAGCATGTTCTTTTATAAAAATCCCGTAATTTGGATTGTTTAATGTTGGATACCACGAACATAAGAAAAGGACATTCATCTTTTATTTTTTTAAATTTTTATCCAGTCAGTAGGGACCAAGTCAAGATTATCTGAGCTTATCTTCCGAAACCAATTTTGAGGAACAATTACTGTTTTTTTGCCGTTTTGATTCAACCATGCTCCCCACCAACTAAACGAACTGTTTGCACAAATATTATGTTTACAATTACTCATTAGTATCATGTCCATGTATGAATTTTGTTCCCGATTATGAGTAATAAATCTTTTTTCAATATTTAAATTGTTAAATTGCGCAAAAGTCCATTCGTAATCGTTTGTGAAAATGAAGAATATCGGATTATCTTGTTGTAAATTAATTAATTCAATAGCTTTTGTGTAATATTCATTTATTCCGAGTAATTCGAAAGGACTATTCTGATAATCACCTCTTCTGATATGTACCGATACAGAGTTACAGTTTTTTATCTTTTCAATCAACTCTGCATTGATGGAATCCGGAGGTAATTTTAACTGAAAGGCTTCAGCAATGTCTTTTTTGTAGTTGAGGAAGTACTTTTCTGATTGAAAGTAACCGTAAATATAAGAGTTTTTGTTTATTTGTTCTATCTGTTTTTCGTAAATATATTTTTTTTTCTCAAAATAGTAATTTTTGCCGTTAATAAACCTCTTTACTTTGTATCTTAATAAATCTGTTTTAGTACAATTCCAAAGGTTAGGAACATATTTTCGGATTTCATCGATTGACGCTTCTTTCTCCTCAATGTTGAAAATATTTAATTCAAAATCTCGGTAAGTAAAGTTTTCTTTGGGGGTCTTATCTCTAAGGTAAGTCAAATCAAATCTAAGTTCGGTGTTCAATTTTATCGCCAGCGCTTTACCTGTCGCATATTGGAACATTTGATTTCCAAGGCCTCCAAATAAACTTATTATTATCATTGTCCCGAATAATTATTTGCTCTTAATTACGTCAAATCCTTCGCCGTATACTCCAATAGCCGATGATTGCGAGATAAATGCATTCGGATCTTCATCTTTTACGATACGGAATATTTTAATTGATTCGTTTTTTCTGGCAATGACGGTAATTACTTTTACAGGCTCTTTCGAATACCAACCGGTGCCATCCAAAATTGTTACTCCCCGATGAACTTCGAGATTTATTCTGGTAGCAATTTGTTCATAATTTTTTGAAAAAATAAAGAACTGAACGGACTGTCGAACACCATTGATGACCATATCAATTGCAACTGTAGAAACAGTCAATTGAGTTAATCCATAAATAATGCGCTCGATGCTACCTATTTCCAGAAAATAAGAAGAAGATATGATTAATACATCGCAGTATAATAATATTCTGCCGAGTGTGATATTTCTGTATTTGTTCACTACTTTGGCAATAATGTCCGTGCCTCCTGAACTTCCGTTCGACAGAAATACGATTCCAATTCCTGCACCCGACAGCAGTCCTCCGATGATACAAGCCATGAAATTGTCATCTTTTCCAACAAAAGTACCGGGTATGGCTTCGGGAATGACAGAAAAGAAAATGGTCATCAAGACAACGCCGTAAATAGTCCGTAAGCTGAAATTAAGACCAATCGTTTTTACAGCTATCAGTAACAAAACGGCATTAATAGAAAAGTAAGTAATCGAAATGGGCAATCCAGTTGCATAAAAAACTAATGCTCCGATACCGGTTACGCCTCCACCTACTATTTGATGTGGTAAAAGAAACGCTTTCCATGCAGCTGCATACATCAGTAATCCAAGAGCAATGAAGAAATACTCACGCATGTTTCTCCATGTTTCTTTTGTTAACGATTTGATATTCATGTAATTTAAATTACAATATTTACAATTTTTCCGGGAACAACAATGATTTTTTTGGGATTTTGCCCGTTGAGCTGTTTCTGAGTTAGTTCATTTGCCATCGCCGTTTTCTCAACATCTTCTTTACTCATATCGGCTGGTAATTCTAATGCAAATCGAACTTTACCATTAAATGAAATCGGATATTTTACCGAATTTTCTACCAGATAGTCCTCGTTGTAAATAGGGAAAGCAGCATCACACACAGTTCCTTCGTTACCTAACGTATGGTACAATTCTTCTGCAATATGCGGTGCAAAAGGGGTCAATAGAATAACCAATGGTTCCAGAATGACTTTTTTATTGCACTTTAGTGAGAATAACTCATTCACACAAATCATAAATGCTGATACAGATGTGTTGTAAGAAAAGTTTTCTATGTCGTAGGTGATTTTTTTTATGGTTTTGTGAAGTGTTTTCAACTCTTCAGCTGTGGGTTTCTCATTTGTCACTACATATGCTCCATCTTTATAAAACAAACTCCATAAACGTTTCAGAAAGCGATGAACGCCATCAATTCCGTTGGTATCCCACGGTTTTGATTGTTCGATAGGTCCGAGGAACATTTCGTATAAACGTAATGTATCTGCGCCGTATTTCTCTACAATATCATCCGGATTTACTACGTTATACATCGATTTCGACATTTTTTCTACCGCCCAACCACAAACGTATTTTCCGTCTTCAAGTATAAATTCAGCATTTTTATATTCAGGACTCCAGTTCTTAAACTTTTCAATATCCAGAATGTCGTTTGATACAATATTTACATCCACATGAATTGCAGTAGTTTCGTATTGATTTTTTAAATTCAACGAGACAAAAGTATTGGTATCTTTGATTCGATACACAAAATTGCTTCGTCCCTGAATCATTCCCTGATTAATCAACTTTTTGAAAGGTTCATCTTCGCAAACCAAACCTAAGTCGAAAAGGAATTTATTCCAGAAACGGCTGTAAATCAAATGTCCGGTAGCATGTTCGGTTCCGCCAATATAGAGATCTACATTCCGCCAGTATTCGTTAGCTTCCTGACTTACAAGGGCTTCTTTATTCTTTGGATCCATGTACCGTAAATAATATGCTGATGAGCCAGCAAAACCG
>WSSedL1CaDRAFT_10001206_pt1 | contig 15843 bp, 11 predicted proteins | sample WetSurSL1Cattail_FD_9464 | JGI IMG/M metagenome (IMG submission 9464)
TAGTCCTCTCTTAAAAATTCTTTCACTGCGAACTAACCGTACCTGGAAAACCAGTTTTTTTATCCTGTTTAAAAGGTTATCCTGAGCCGTATCGTCCTTTATTACATAATCATATGCGCCATTCTTAATAATGTCAACAGCAATGTTAATGCTGTTCTGTCCCGAAAGAAAAATAAAATCAACGTTTGGTTTTATTTCTCTGGCTTTTTTAAGCACTTCGAGTCCTGTTAGTTTGTTTGGCCCAAGATCAAAATCCTGCACTACTATTGAGGGGGCGGTAATTAAAAACTGTTCTAACATTTCTTCTCCTGTTGAGAACTGTTTAATATTCGTAAGCCTGTTTTGATGAAGAAAAGCGTTAATCATTTTTCTAAATGGAACGTCATCATCAACAATGTAAATCAGCGGATTCTTAGAATTAATCATGTCATTTAATTTTAAAATTTAGATTATCTATAACAAAACTTTTATAAGCTTTTGGGCAACCTAAGTGATGCCTAATAACAACATTGAAAATCTATATCTAATTTACAAAATTTTTACATTATAAGCTAAAAATTTTGTCTTTATCTTAAAGAACCATTGCATGGGCACTAAGCATCTACTAATTTACTAATTTCATTTGCCCAAGCCTCCGTTTCCTTGTGTATACCTTTGTCATAAAATAAAATTTTTTCATGATAAATCAGGGTCATGCTGGAATTATAGTATTTCCTGTCTGTCCAGACAACAAGGTAACTTTTTTGTATCTCGGGTATCTGACTTTTTCGCAAGTACCTGTTAATTTCAACAACATTAATATTGTCCTCAGGATTCCTATTGATCACTATAACATGTGGTTTGCTATACTCAATTTCATAAAAGAAAAATGCGCTTTCGCGAATGTTTAAAATGGAAATATGAGCTTCTGTAAGCATTTTTTCGAGTTGCTGCAACTCACGAGATGGGTCTAAAAACAATACATGGTAACGTATATTTAACTTTAACCGCATCAATCTGTGGACATGATAAACCAACTCACCTTCCATTAGTGGTTTCCGAAGAAACTGTGTATATTCATCAAAATATGCTACCGGAATGTTGGTATCATTAATTGAGCATATAATTATTGGAATAGTATTAAATCTTACATCGTTTCGTATACTCTTAAAAAATTCGTGGCCTGAGATCTCCTGAAATCCAAGATCGAGAATAATTAAATCGGGCTCATTGGTTACCACGAACTGATAGGCCAATTTTCTGTCCTCAACTGTAAAAATCCGAAAGTTATTTTCATTAAAAAAAGTTTTCAGAAGATCTGAAGTAAGTATATCATTTTGAGTTAACAATATCTTCTTTTGTTTGCTTACCTGAATTATTTCTCCATCCTGAACTGGAGTGATCGCTTTCTCGACTGAAAGTTCTTTTAAAGGCTTGTATGGAACATAAAACCTGATAACTGTACCAACATTCAATTCACTTTCAATCTCAATTGCGCCTTCGAGCAGTTGAACCATTTTTTTACATATAGCAAGGCCTAACCCTGTTCCCTTGTATTTCCTGGTAGTTGAATTATCAACTTGCTTAAATTCCTCAAAAACGCTTGGAAGATTTTCTTTACTTATCCCTATTCCAGTGTCAATTACTTCGAAATATAATTTTTCATCCAGGGTGTGAATACGTAGTGTTATTTTGCCTTTTTCCGTAAATTTTGAAGAATTCCCCAAAAGGTTCAGTAGAATCTGATGAAGTTTTTTCTCATCAGAGATAATCCTATCGGACACATACTCGCTCTTTCTGATAACAAACTGAAGATCCTTATTTACAATAAGATTAGAGATTATAAACCGGAGATTATAAAAAAGCTGATCCAGAGAAAATGGAGCCAATGTCACTGTCATTTTACCAGCCTCGATCTTTGAGAGATCAAGCAAATCATTAATCATGTCAAGCAACCTGTTCCCGCTTTGCTGAATTCCTTTTAACCCTTCAATTTGCTTATCAGTAAGGTTTTGTGTATTATATTTTAGCATCATACCTGAAATTCCAATAATTCCATTCATTGGAGTACGCAGCTCGTGACTTATATTTGCAAGAAATCCACTTTTGGCTTGACTCGCGGCCTCAGCCTGTTCCTTGGCAATCACCAACTCCCTGGTTCGCTCATCAACCAAATTTTCAAGATTATCCCTATGCTTCTTTAGTTCTTCCTCAGCAAGTATCCTTTGAGTTACATTGCGGATAATTACAATATTCTGCTCGTTGGAAAGTGGTAATAAACGTGCTTCATAATACTTCATCTGGTTTTCTTCCTGAAAAGCGTATTCAAAGCATATCAAAGATTTAGTTTTATTAACTTCGTTTATGGCATTCTGAAATATTAAACCAATTGCTTTTTGGGGAATATTTTGAATTTTTTTTCCAAACAATGTTTGAGGTTGTACAAAGAAATCACAGGGATTTCCTGATTTGAAATCAAGTATTTTACCCTCCTTATCTACCCGGAACAAAAGGTCAGGAATGGCTTGAAATATAGCCTGCATTTCAGAATATGCCTGAAGCAATTCATGCGAACTAAGTTCAAGCGAGCGCTCCAACATCTTCCTGTCAATATCGAACTCCTTGTATGCACTATTTACTGCTTCAAGAAATTCCGCATGGTGTCCTTCAGGAATGGTGAATGTCTCACCAAAATGCCGCTTGAGCTGTCGCTTTAATAAATTATGAATGACTTCCAAATACTACTCCTCCATAAAAGTCGTGATCGTCATTGTTTGATTATGCAGTTCACATTTAGCATTGGGAGAAAAAGGCGATATTTCACCATAGGAATAAAAACCGGTTAAAACAGCATTTCCCAATACTTCACGTACACCCTCTACTTCTTCTTCAACCCGTTGTTTTAATACTAATTTCCTGCCTACACAACTTATTAAAATAGCCAACTCAGGCGTTTTCGAACCAATTGCCTGAAAACTTGTTCGCGCAGCCCCACTGGCGCCATCAATCAACCGGTCAAAATTGGCTTTCATAAGTTGGGTATACCCCCCTTCCGGGACATCGCCTGCAAAAGTCAAACTATTCTCCTCTTCATTAACTGAGAGAATAGTGCGAACGACCCCTATATCATCGGTTCTAGTGCGTAGGCATAAAGGGAAAAGTAATCCTGAAGCAGGAAGATCCTTTGCATGTTCTCCCAAATACTTTTTGTATAAATCCAACGCTGAAAAACCATCTAATTCGTATAAAACATTATTTTTCGAACGGGTTATTAACCGTTGAGGTCCAAAAGGATCCCACCCACCCAACGATCCAAACCCAACTTTTATTCGGTTTCCATATAACCCTAAAACAGCTATTGCATTATTTTCAATCTTATCGTTCCATATAACAAATGTTTCATTAAAATTAGCGCCATCGCCAGCCAAACCGCCTGTAACGCTAACTTGTGCAGGTAAATATTGTACTAGCCCACCTACCAGGTCACTTCCATTAACAGCAAGGCCATCAGAAAGAACAATCACATGCTTTAGTCCTTCGTGATTAAGTTTTTCAGCCAATTGTTTACCAGCATCAAAACTGTTTTGCGTTTGTTTTAAATTTATCTGAGCTCCAGCCAATTCAGTGTGTTCGAATTGTATTGCTGTAATTACCAGGGATTCATCTGTTACTTGCGTATCATATATCTCACCCGATGTTGAGCAGCCAAATAAGACCGCATTGGGACACATAACTTTCACTTGTCCCATGAGTTTTCCTTCCTTCAAAATTGAAGTCGCGCCAAAGCATAAAACCAGTTGTGCTTTTATTCCAAATGTTTCTGAAATTTTAGGTGTCCAACCTTCTGTTTGCATCCATCTTGATTGTTCAATTTCCATAACTATCCTCCTAATTTGACTTAATCTAAATTAAGCAATTTTTACCGGAAAAAGAATGAAAAAATGCTAATCAAACATTTAATAAAGTGGTCATTTACATAAAATGTGTCATTAGTCATTTGCACTAAGTGCGAAATTGATCATTAGTTATGAGAACTTAACACTTAATGGAAAAGGCAATGACACCGGAGGTTAATGACAGCGTAGCAAAATGACTATAATGACGTCGAAGACTAGTGACATCGAAGCAAATGATGTTGAAGATTAATGACTATTTTAGAAATATTTCAAATTCCTGTTTTAACCTCATAATAGAAAAACCTGCTGCTTTATCCTGAGAATTAAGGTCATTCATTATTTCAATCTTGCCCACATGATTGATCTTACACTCCTCGCCAAGCATATTTGTAACTACCAAATCGCCAGCCGCCAGTTGAGTATCATAATCCAATCCTACAATGTTGGGCGCTTCAATCGTAACCTTTACTTTATTACCAGGAGCTTGCCCTAAAATAAACTTCCATTCAGAAGCATTCAAATTACGTTCTATCATATTATCATCGAAAAGACGAAACGTAAAGTCCCAATCTTTTGCAGGTTTTGCATAATTGAATTCCCAATCGGGCAGATCCGGAGCAGACTTCATAATGAGCTTACCTTGATCCATAAGCTCTTTATTTCCGTTGGGCGATACTGTTAAAAAGAATGGTTTGGCGATTCCTTCTCCAATCTCCCAGGTGAACATTCCAAATTCGAGAATTTGATTGTCCATATCCTGAATGAAAGGATCTCTGTCCCCGACTGCATTATCGTCCAACAGGTCTCTGATTCGTTTTTCATTATCCACAAACCATTTCCAGAATGAATTGATTTGGGCACTTTTATCTTCTAAGTTCATGCTTTTCTTCAATTTAAACTACAGGCCTATCTGTTTTTCATTCAACCCACTGTGGGGTTGTAATAAATGACAGGTTACCTTCTGCCCAATTTCATTGGGGGTTATTCATATTTCAGTCCTCCGGACTTACCATTAGGGTTAAATTTGAATAACACAGTATAGCCCAACGTTCGGCTAATGTTCCACCTTAGTCGGTTATATCTTTGCAGGCTCCAGCCTGCATTCATATAGCGGACGAGGTAGAACCTCGTCCGAACAAGGGCAAATTCAGAACTTTACTTTGCCTTAGCCCATTCCTTCATTACATCATAAACAGCTCCAACCCAGAAATTCCGAAATCCTGCGCCACCAGCTTTCCCTTCCATCCGTTTCGAATCTATGATTTCTTTGGTAGCAAGGTCGAAAAAACAAACATAGAAACTACCCTTTGAAGTAGTTTTATTCATGTTTTCGGCAATAAACACAAGCCCCATCCCGGTTTTTCCTTCTGTATTGTAGGCACTAACAAGCTTTTTTACATCATCCTGATTGATGGTATAGGGAACATCAACAACTAATTTTGCCGGTTCAATCTTTTGATTATTGACATTGATATTATCCAATTCAATGGCAACACTGTATTTGTTAAAAAACTTTCGAATATTATACTTCCGCTCATATTCCTGAACAATAACAGCATTTATTGTTGGTATATATTTGGTTACAATATCCATGGCGCTTTCAGTAACCAAAGTAAACCTGGCCAACGAATAATCCACGCCATACCACACTACTGAACTTTCAGAAAAAGCTTTGCTGTGATTTTGAGCATTCAGTGTACCTAAAGAGATACTTAAAATTAGTAATACGATGATTTTAAATGAGTTCATGTTTTAAAGTGTTAAATTCATAACTAAAAATAATTTGTTCAGATGTTCGATTGTTCAGGTGAACCACTGAACTACTAAACCCCTGAACTCTTTTAAACTATTAATAATTTGTTCGGACTAAAATACAATATTTACATTTAATATATTTAACGATGATCGATAAATTGTATCGGTTTTCGACTCATGCTCGGGAATTGAATATTATTTATGTAAGTAACCGATTCAAAAGAAACTTTAGGAGCCACTCTGAGTTTAGCCCTGAAATGATCCTTAATAGTTTTCTCAAAATTATCAGATGGCGTTTCGCATCCAATACGGATTAATATTTCGTCAGTGCCAATCTGGTTAGTAAATACTTCAACAACATAATTGATCACACCATCGATATTGTTCAATATATCATATAATGCCGGCGGATATAATGTTGTTCCTTTGTATTTGATCATTTGTTTTTTCCTGCCCAGTACGGGTCCAAGTCGCATAGTTTTACGACCGCATTCACATGGATCCAGATAATGATAACATACATCGCCGGTTTTAAACCTCAGCAAAGGCATTCCTTCAACACCCAAGTTTGTAATTGTAACTTCACCAGCTTCACCTTCTGAAACGGGCATATCGTTTTCATCCAGAAATTCAACAATCAGCAACTCAGGTTGATGGTGTCCTCCCTTTCCAAATTCACACTCGGTAAATGAGGTTGCCATCTCTGTAGAGGCATATGTTGAGTACAATTGAAGGTTGTGCCACTTTTCTGTTATTTTAGTCCCTAACGTATTAAAAGAGAAATCGTCATTGCGAAGGGTTTCTCCTATACATATTGCTTTGCGTATGCTTGTTTTGTTATAGTCTATGCCATTCTTCTCCGCATAATCAATAATATTAAGTAGAAAAGAAGGAACAGTTATAAAAGCACTTGGAGAAATTCGCTTAATGGTATCCCATTGTAATTCGGGAATACCATTTCCAACCCTTACCATGGCAGCTCCAAGTCTTCTTGAACCCAGAAAATAGGCCAGACCTGCCATGAAACGACGATCCATGGTAGTCATCAGTTGAAATATCTCCTGAGGGGAACAGCCCGCAGCGCAAAACCCCAGATATTCATTGTAAGCCAAACGATCAAGATCTTTATCCGTTAACACAAAAGTAACCGGTTCGCCCAATGTACCTGATGTAGTCATATAATCAATGATCTTTTCGCGACCTACACATATAAAATCGTCCCCCCTGGTTTGAAGATCTTCCTTGGTAGTTACGGGAATATGCGCTAAATCCTGTAACGACTTAATTTTGGAGATATCGATGTGATTTTTTTTAAACGATTCGGAATAAAATTTCGAATACTTGTTTAGATAAACCAATAGCTTCTGTAATTCCTTTTCCTGAAATTGTTGTATTTCCGGAAGGCTTTTGGTTTCAAGTTCTGAGATGATCATTCTGTTGGTTTTAAAATTTTTAGACGTAGTTACAATTACGCCGAAAATAGCACTAATACAATACGGAGTGCGGAGATGGCATTCTTACTTTTTAAGTTTTTGTATTCTTTTTTCTATATTCTCCCTTTCGGCCAATTTTGGAACTTCATAATTTAATGCCTGTGCGTAATAATTTAATGCGCTATCCTTCAAAGATCTTTTTTCAAAATATTCTGCCAACTTCACATACGTCTGATAATATTTAGGATTGGTAACAATGTAATCACGAATAAAATTTTGTGGCAGAGCCTCTTTTTTTTCTTTATACTGTTTTAATGCATGTGTTTGCTTTTTATGAAGAAGATAATCCTGATATTTTGTCGAGTATAGAAAGGAATCTGCAGGAATGGTGAGTTCTTGCTCATAAATTTCTTTATTCTCTGCAATCTTTTTTTTATCGAGTTGAAATATTTTATTTAAATCGTAAGCCACAAATTTACCCAATTGGTAGGGAGGCGCAGATACCCAAACCAACAATTTAGATGGTTTAAAAATAACCGCATGATGAGCAATTAACTGGTTGATAGTTTCGTTACCCATACCGGCATCTACTCCGCCAATACCATCTCTGTTCCTCAATATAGCGGCTGTTTTGGTAACATCCATTGTGGGGTTTTGAGCCATAAGTTCTGCCGCACGACGGAAACGGTAATTACTGTCCGATTCCTTAATATTTTTTAAATTGGTTTTGTCATTTGCAAAAACGGTTCCCTGAAAGTGATTAGCGCAAATAATATAAGAAGTGTCAGAGAAAAAGATATCCTCTTTTTCAGGCGATTTTTCAATAATCGCAGTTTTATTATCGACGAGTGAACCAATCATCAGTGATTCGGAAACGAATAATTTTCTTTTTTTTGCAATCGCATACGCCTCATCAATGGTAGAAGCATATTGCAATATTTCCCTCGTGAGAAGTGTTACTGGTGTTGACGCACTTGTTGGAATGGACGATTTAGCTGCGTTGATTGTAATGGTGAGGCCTTTTTCATTCATCCCAGAGACTACGCCGGTCATGCAGGGCCAACTCACCATCATAAATTTATAGCCCGCTGATGGATTGTAAAAACAAATTATCTTGTTTTCAGCAAATTTATCATTTACATAAAAATCAAAGTTTCTCCCAACTACCAAAGATGAATCAGCGCTTTTGCTGTTCCAGAAAGAAAAGGATGTGCACCCCACCATGTTCAATCCCTGCAAGGCATGGCCAATATCGTGTGCAGCATGGTAATTCAACTGACGTTGGTAACCAGAACCAATAAAATCAAAAGCATGACTGGCTGATAGTGAAACCCCATAAATCTCTTCTTTGTATTCATCAACGATATTTTGATCGAGATTACGGTCAAACCATGCCACAAAATACTTAAGAAAACTCAAATAGGATTTGGATGGTACAATTTCATTAATCTGATCGACAAAAGTTTGCTCTTGATATTCAAGCAACTCTTTGGTTAACCGACCAAAAGCCACCCCACGATCAAAAGGTTTACCTTCGATATACATTTCCCACAACCCGCTCTCGCTTTTACGAAGCCAATTGTTGCCATATGTATAAGTGTTTTCTGCTACTTTAATGCGTTGTAATTGCAGGCATAGCGTATCCTTTACTATAGGGGGGTACTCAATAGCCACACTTCTGAAATATATCAGAAATGCCCCTATCCCAATTACAAAAAGCAATAATACCGAAAGTAGTATTTTTCGTTTTAAACTTCTTTTCCGTTTTTCAGGCATGACGCACTTTATTAATTAAGTAACTCATTCCCAAGATTTCTGAACAAGTTATAATCGAACATATGGTAACCCCGACTACGCCATGAATATTAATATTCTGACCGGTTAATAAAAGATTGGGGACTTTGGTTTTAGGTAAAATCATTGATTTAAGTGGATTATGGAAGTCCTTGAGCACGCCATAAATTGAGCCTCTGCTGGTACCGGTATAATCGCGATAAGTTAATGGAGTAGAGGTATAATATGATTTAATGCATTTACGCAGTTCGGGATAATTGCGCTCTAACACATCAATCAGTATTTCTGCTTTTCGCTGTTTCATTGCCTTATAGTCATCACCTCTCTTCTCAACAGTAGTGTTTTCCCATCCTTTAACATCGTCCCAATGCATATAGGTATTTATAATAATATTATCCGCATACCCTTCATTTTCAGAATCAGGTGATACATGCATCATATATCCCCTGGGCCAGTTTTCCTCCGTATATTTATCTCCGTCCCAAACATTGTCGGTGTCAAAATGGTAGTAATTTTGATTCAGATATTTGAAAGAATTCTTCTTCATAACCATGTACAAAGAAAAAATACCACAGGTGTCTTCAATGTCATTGATCCGATGACGATAAGCCGGCTTTAACAGGGGAGTTTCCATGATTTCAAGCATTTTTTTAGGATGCATGTTCGAAATGAAAATCCGTCCCTCTATTCGTTCCGAATGATTAATCTCTACAGCTTCGAGTTTATTGTTGTTGAAAATAAAATTGGTAACCTCCGATTTTTTAAGGATAGTGCCACCTTGTAATTCAATAGATTGAGCCAATACTTCGGTAATCTGCGATCCACCATCAACGAAACGGTAGGCACTTTCAATATAAGAGGAATGGATAATTAAAGGAATATATAGCGGGGTTTTATCCTTAACCCCGGCATAAAGCGATAATGTGCCAAGTAATACACTTTTAAGCGTTGGATTAGAAGTAATTGAATCGATAAAATCGTTAATACCCATGCCAAAATACTCAAAATAACTAGTGTTAACCCCTTTAAAATCGCGCATGTTATAGAGATCGACGGAATTGCTTACTTCTTTTATTTTGGCGATGTATTTGGTAAGCGCTTCACGTTCATTTGGGAAATATTGCAGCATGGTATCAATAAACCTGTCATGTCCCATCGCGAATTTATATTCTTTGCCACCAAAACGAACTACATCATAGCCGTCCTGATCCATCCTTTTCAACTTTATTTTTCCTGAAAGACCAAAATACCTGAAATATTTTTCCAATGTCTGCCCTTCATCCATACTGCCAATATAGTGCATGCCAGTATCAAAAATGGAACCATCACGTTTAAACGTTTGTAAACAACCTCCCAATTGCAGGTTTTTTTCAAGCAAACAAACATTATACCCTTCTTTGCTTAAAATATAAGCGCATTGGAGGCCGCCTAAGCCACTACCAACAATTACCACGTCATACTTCATATCGAACAATCGTAAAAATCAAGCATCAAGCACTTTTTATTTTGTTAATCATGTATTTCATATCAATCAGTTCTGCACATGTTAATACAGAGCTGATCGTAACACCTAAAATACCGTGAATATTAATATTTTGTCCGGTAAAAAACAAATTTGCTACTTTTGTGCGGGGTAAAATAAACGATTCCAACGGCCTTTTGAAATCTTTGAGAACGCCATAAGCCGAGCCTTCCTTCGTTCCAGTATAATCGCGCCATGTTAAAGGCGTAGATGTATAATAAGTGTTAATAGAACTGCCGAAACCCGGAAATTGTTTTTCTACAGCCTCAATCAACTTTTCAGTCTTTTTTTGTTTAAACTCCAAATAATCATCTCCTCGTTTTTCAACATATGTATTTTCCCATTTTCCAAGTTCTTTATAATCCATGTAGGTTATAATGGAACATCCGTCTGCATATTTTTCTGATTTTGAGTTTGCCGTTGTCATTAGCAGATAATTTTGGGGCCATTTTTCAACGGAATAATTACCCGCAACCCAGGTGTTATCCTGATTATAGTGATAAAAGTTATAATTAAGGTATGGAAACATTTCTTTTTTAAAAACAACATACACAGTAAACATGCCCATTGTATTTTCAAGGCTTTTAATCCTAGTTAAAAAGGCTTTTTTGATATGACCTTGTTCAACCATCGCAAGTGTCCGTTCAGGATGAATATTTGAAATAAAATATTTAGCCTCAATACTTTCTTCATTACTTAGTTGAACATATTTAAGTTTATCAGTTTCAAAAATAAATTTTTTTGCTTCACAATTGGTTAAAATTGTCCCACCATTTTTCCGAATGTTATCTGCCAAAATATTGACCATCTGATGACTCCCATCTACCAGTCGCCATGCACTTTCGATAAATGAGCTATTGATCAATGCATGAACAAATAAGGGTGTTTTGTCTTCAACTCCGCCATATAACATGCTATTTCCGGCAAGTACATTTTGCAACCTGGGGTCGGATATTACAGACTTGATGTAGTCTGATGCTCCTATCCCTATTGAATCGTTACTATAAACATTTGGCACAAACTCTGATAGAGTATACAAAGGAAATGACTGACATACATTTTTGATACGCACGGCATACTTTTTCAAACCTTCTTTTTCATGCGGGAATTTTGTTAATAATGTTTCTACAAAATGGTCATGCCCCATTGCGAACTTGTACGCTCCATCCTTAAAACTTATTACTTCAAAACCATCGTTGTCCAAACGACGAAGTTTAAGTTTGTCCATGAGTCCAAAATACCGAAAATACTGATTAAGGATTTGTCCATTATCCAAACTCTCGGTATAATTAAGACCAGTATTAAAGAAACATGCTTTGCGTCCGAATGTTTGAAGAGAACCACCTAATTTTGGATTTTTTTCAATAAGGCACACACTAAACCCTTCTTTGCTAAGGATATTAGCACATAATAAGCCTCCCAGCCCACTTCCCACAACAACAGCATCAAATTTCCGCATATCCTATAAGCACATGAACTGTCATTGGACAATTCTATAAAATTTTCTCATATTGTATATTTTCAGGTTATAGCAAAATAGTCTATTCTTTTGAAGAAACCAAAATCATAGAATGTTCTTTGTTTCTGATGTGATTATAGATCAGCACATGTCTAATTTGTTTACGATTAGCTGCATTTAATCGAACCACAGCCGGAACAGACTGATTCCGGATAATAATTGATACAAGCCATAAAGCAAAAGCAGTGGATGTGTAGTAATCGCCGCACAAATGCTTGTAATAACCATAAACAGAAGAACTATCAAAATATGAATTCTGTAACTGATGATATATTTCATCAAAATAAACATCACCGTTCATACCAAAAATAACCAAATCCAAATCCGTTATTCCCAATCCGGCATTTTGAAGTAGCAAATCCAATTGTGCAATGACTTCCTTATTATCCAAAGCGAAGCCGGTTGATACTGATTGCAGCTTCGCATATGTGTTGTCTGTGGGTTCGTTTGAAAGCATAAAAAAGGCAGAACCTTCACCTGCAATTGTGCCCGGTGTTTTATATTGAAGTAATTGTAAATTGTCAACTGGATCTTTCCAATAACCCAAATAATTATGCAAAAAAACAAAATTGGGAGTACACTCATCAATTCCGCCTACCAAAACATGGTTTGCTTCATTGTCTTCAAGCAACATCATTGCATCAGTTAAGGCACTCTCAAAAGAAAATCCGCGATGACAATAAGTAGTATTGTAGCTATGATTCTTTAACAGCATTGCTATCTGAGCTGCAACTGCATTGTGGGTGGAATTAATAAACGGCAGAACACTAAGAACATGCTCATTGTCCTCAATGATGGAAAGAAGAAATTTTTCGAGATTCTCAAGACAGCCCAATCCAGTGCCCACAATAATGCCGTCGGGACTGGCAACAGGTGAATGATTGATGCACATTTGAGATGAAGCCAACGCCATTTTCAGGATGCGGGGCATACGCCTGAGTTGGATAGGATTTATAAAATTACGATAATCAGGCTCGATGCATGCCAGAAACTTCGATTCCTGCCCAACCACTTCACCTGGAAACGTATCCAGATCAAATGTAGGCTGGGGAGAAATATTGCTGATTGAAGTTATGTATGCCTGCATATTATGTCTTTGAAAAGATGAGTGAAGTATTACTTCCGCCAAATCCGAATGAATTGGACATTACATGTTGAATATTGGCATTGGCCACCTCTGTTTGCGGTAACAATAATAAGCCTTCTATAGGAGCTGTGAAATTTAAATTAGGGAACACCATTTGATTTTTAACGGATAAGACCGAAAGCACTGCTTCAATGGCACCTGCAGCTCCAAGGGTATGACCTGTAAATGCCTTGGTTGAACTGAATTTTGGCGCAGTATGCTCAAATAGTTTTTCAATTGCTCGTCCTTCGGAAAGATCGTTTACAACAGTTCCTGTGCCGTGCGCATTTATGTAATTAATGTGCGATGGTTGAAGTCCACTGACTTTTAGAGCCTTCTCCATAGCCATCAATGCTCCGTAACCGTCCGCTGATGATGCCGTTTGATGAAACGCCTCGTTTGTATTGGCAAATCCGGTAATTTCGCAGAGAATTCTTTCTTTATCTGCAACATCTTTAGCCTCGAGTACCAGAAAAGCAGCCCCCTCTCCAATCGTAAGTCCATTTCGGTTTTGATCAAACGGACGACAACCTGTAGGAGAAAGAATTTCCAAAGCAAAAAAACCGTTAAGGGTAAATTTGGTAAGGGCATCAGCGCCGCCAACCAGTACCCTGTCGAGATGATTATTTCGAATGAGCCTTGCACCGGTCATCACAGCATTTGCTGACGATGAACAAGCTGTAGAAATAGTAGTTACATTATGTTTAATGCCAAAATAACCGGCAATTTTCTCGGCACAATCGGCACTGTCAAATACTTCCAAATAATCTTTAAAGCTGGCATTTACAAGTAAGGATTTATAATATTGTTCGTTTAAATCCATACCACCAACTGTTGTGGCAGATATAAGCCCAGTGCGTTCACCGGAAAATTCCGAAAGTCCTGCATTCAACACTGCTTGTTGCGCTGCAATAAGACCAAGTAGAGTGGTACGGGTATAGAACTTCTGCTCGGTAGTGATTCCTGCGAGTGTCAGAAGGTCGTCATGCGAAACGCTTATTTCACCTACCGGAATGTCATTGTGAATAGAATCAAATAAAGAAAGCTTTTTAATTCCGGATTTTAAGCCATATACAGACACAAGTGTTTCTTCAACATTATTACCTATTGCTGAAATAATTCCTATGCCGGTAACAACTATTTTTCTCAACATTAATTATTTGTATTCTGATGTGCCGTGATATATTCGGCCATTGACCGAACATTAGCCAGGGTTGTACGTCTATCTTTGGGATCTTCTATTTTTACTTTATAGTTACGCTCCATTAACAAGATTAACTCTAATGCATCAATCGAATCCAGGCCCAATCCTTCCACAAACAATGGGGTATCAGCATCAAAATCCTCAGGTTTAACATCTTCTAATGAAAGCGCCTGAATAATTTCAACTTTTAACTTCTCAATTAATTCCTCCATAACTCTAAATGTAGTTTAGTCAAATATTCTGCAAAAATAAATAAAACTAATCAATCACTCCAATTAAACCTTATTTCCGAGCAATAACCTTAGTAGTAATGATTAAGTGCTCATTTAAACCTTATTACCTTTATTCATTTACCTAATTATAATTTTTCTACTAAGGTTAAAAAACAAATAAGGTTTTGACATATTATAAAAATTCCCGTTTAATTTTATTAAAGTATACGGAAAGTGCCAAACATGCTCCAAAAAACAATAATAACCAGATACAGTTCGGTAAAATAGCCATAAATCCGGCTCGTCGAACAAAAATATCGTAAAATCCATTTAAGCCCCAATTGAGCGGAGATAGTATACTTAGATTTCTCATCATGGCTGGCATGGCAAAAACCGGAACCCATATTCCGCCAATTGCTGCAAGAATAACGATGGATATTGAGGCAAATATGGAAGCCTGTTGTTGGCTTTGCGCTATCGTCCCTATGGCTATACCATATCCCACAGCCGCCAGGGCAGATGCGAGTCCCATAAGCAATAAAACACCCCATGAGCCTCCCACAGCAAGTGATGGCAAATGAATAAGAGGCAGCACATGTATACCCATAAATAATATCAGGAGGAATTGAAGCAGGCACACCGTCAGATAAACCACAATCTTGCTCATGAGCACTGAAGTATACGAACAAGGCATTGTAAGCAGTCGGGCAAGATTACCTTCGTCACGCTCTTTAATCATATTACCAGCAAAGGGAATAACAATAAAGAACATGGCGAACAGCATCCATGCAGGCACATTGTGTTGTACAGAATTAGGGATGATTTTCCGGTCGCCCATTGCAGCATACTCCTCACGGTAATAAACAGAACCTTTACCTGCCATACTTAAATTCGAAACAGGCATCATAACACGTTTGTTTACCTCCCGGGTTATTTCATTTAAAGTAATATTTGTTTCCACTTTGGATGAAAACTCACGAATAGAACTCAATATTGTAGCTCTGAAAGATGATTTAGTTGTGGGATCAATAAAAATTGTGAACCGAACCGAATCGCATTTCTTAGGATCAGCTGCAATCCCGGCAAATGCAAGCGACACATTATACTTAACATTGTTGTGTATAGTTTTGGTGGCGTTCGCAGGAATAATGATACCGATTAAATAATCGCCTGAAGCAACAGCCTTTTCCACCATTTGCTCAGTTGGTTGCTGTTTTCCGATGGTCTTATTGATCTTGAATATATTTGATTGCTCAAGTTGACGTTCGATAATCGTACCGAGCGAATCTTTATCATTATTCAGCAATAATAAAGGAATGCCATTTTCATTGATAGACTTGAAGGACGTATCCTGGAGATAAGTCATAATCAATACCAATACGGCAGGCATTAAAAATAACATG
>WSSedL1CaDRAFT_10001207_pt1 | contig 15843 bp, 10 predicted proteins | sample WetSurSL1Cattail_FD_9464 | JGI IMG/M metagenome (IMG submission 9464)
ATATGGCGGGGGAACTCCCCGCCGTGGGAAACGATGCGTCGCTTAATTATCCCATAAGCCTTTTTATTTTATCAATTTCTGGCTGCGCCTTAATTTTAGAATAAAAGGCTAAGGCTTTTGTGAAATATTTAGCTGCGTCTTCAATTTGTTTGGATTCCTTATACAAAACAGCAAGTTCAACTGCAGTTTCTGCATAATTCATTTCATTATCGAACTCTTTATTCAACCGAAGGCTACTAAAGAAAAAGTTTTCGGATGAATCGAAGTGTTTATTTTTCCGTTCTATAATTCCTTTGATTTTATATATATCGGCAATAGTAAGTTTATCGTTAATTTTGTAACTAACTTCCATTCCTTTATCTGCAAAAGCATTAGCAAGCGCAAAGTCGCTAATTTCGCAATAGATAAGAGCCTTGCCTACATAAGAAATTGCAAGCGTTGGGAAATATCTTGCGATAATCGAAACGTTTATGCTTAAGTCAAATTCTTTTAGAGCGGAATCATATTCTTTCTTTTGAGTAAAAACCATTCCAAGATTATGCCTTATTTCGGCAATATGTTTATGGTCTTGAAGTCCTTCAAAATACATTAAAGCCCGTCTGAAAAAAGAATAAGCTTCGTCATATGCGCCTTCTATATTGCTAACAATTCCTAAATTGTTTTCAATGAGAGCAACAATCGATTTGTCTTTTATCTGGTCAACGATGCTTAATGCTTTTTGAAAGTGTAGTTTTGCGGATTTAGTATACCCGCGCCCGGCGTAAATAGCGCCGAACAAATTTTCGCTTTTCGCAAGCCCTGCAATATCTCCTTGTTTTTCAAAAAAGGATATTGCTTTTTTTATATGCGCCTGACTCTCCTTCCACATAGCCTGACGGCTATATATTTCGGCAAAATTATAAAAAATATAAGCGGTTATATTTATAAACCGGTCGTCAGTTTTTGTAATACTGAGCATTTTATTGGCTATATCAGTCGATAAGGCAACTTCGCCATGGGCAATTGAAAGAGCTCCTATATTGCCCAAAAAGTCAAGGAATTTATCAAGCGATAGTTTTCTTTCAGAATATGTGATGGCCTGATCGACTTCAAACCTGAACTTTGGGGAATTAGCCGCATTATAAGCCGTAAACGATTTTCGTTCAAGAATTTCCGGCTGTTCAATAACCGGAGAGAGATTATTTAATTTCTTGAAGAAAACCTTAACGTCATTTTCCGAAAAATAATTTCCCAAGACGTCCTGAAATCCCTCGCTTATACTTTTAACTTTTGATTTCATAATATTCGCTTTCTATTTAGTCTTGGTTATTAACAGTTTATTAGTTTTTTTCATAGTTTTACTTAATCAGTTTCGCTTGAAGAGCCAATCAATACAGTAGAATCAGTTATACTGTCAGTTGCATTCTTTGTCGTAAAGCCATATCTTGAAAAATGCGGAAGATAACCGTTTACGCAAATTAATACTCCTAAGTTCACATTAATTAAAACAGCGTCTGATTTTATTGGTTCCCAGGTATTTGTAGTCTCATTAAAATACCAAAGTTTGCCTAAAGTCGTATTAGAAGGCAATGCTGAAAGGTCAAGACCAACGGCTTTTACATTAAGAAGAGCTGGTTTTAAGAACTGTGTTCCGTGCGGTCCAAACGTAAGGTCTACATCCGTCATCATATATTCGCCGTCAAAACTCATCGTAAGCGATTGATCCTGCGAAAGAGCGTATGGCAAAACATTTAACGATACAGTAACTGCAGTTAACCCTTTAGAAGTTACAGAGGCATAATTAAGCGATAAATAAGCGCCGCTTTTTACAGTAGCATATTTTGTGCATGTAACTATTTTTGATAGAGAATTTTCGGCTTGTTGCTGTGGCAGTTGAATTAAATTTAACCCCTGCCGTTCTGCAGCTTTCTGCCAATTTGGTTTTTCAGTTGTTGTTGTAGTATTACTACTAACTGGATCTGTTATTGTATTTTCTTTTTGGCACCCTGCAAAGAAAAGGATCAAAACAACTGGGAGATAAATGAGTTTTTTCATTTGGTTCACCTCAAGTTAATGAAATAGTTTATTTAATAATGCGATAACCTCAATAGTCAGCTATTTTCAGCCTCTGACATTAGACTGTTTTTTATAAAGCACAAATAATATGCCACGCTTAAATGTTTGGATTACAGCCATTATTTACATCCGTTTTTTTTTATTTTTTTTGATTGTAATGTTTTGTTCCGATTATTTGGGTTTCTGGCAGCTGGCTGTAACAAAACGTTACATATGTAATACTTTGTTACAATTTAGCAGATTCTAAATTAATTGCTTAACAAACGGTTAAGCTTAGGCCGGGAGATATTTAATATGCGCGCCGCTTTTGTTTTGTTGCCGTCAACTTTTATAAGAACTTCTTTTGCGTACAATGCAGATAAATGCTGCATATCAACCTCAGACATTAAAAAGTTCATCGTTAGTCTATCGTCTTCAGAACTGTTTTTATTAGCAATAGAAGCTTTAAATGGATTTGGGCTTGTTTGCGTTATCACTTCAATATCTTTTAGCGTTAGCGATGAGTTCTCACACAACAGCACTCCTCGCTCTAATATATTTTTTAGCTCTCTTACGTTCCCTGGCCATCTATAAGAAGAAATGAACTCAATTACAGAATTGTCAATTTTCTTAATTTTCTTGCCATATCGTTCTACAAACTCAGCGACAAAATTCTCTGCCAGATAGACAATGTCGTTGACTCTCTCCCTCAAAGGAGTAAGTTCTATTGTAATTAGGTTTAGACGATAATAAAGATCCATACGGAATTGATCGTCTAATATCATTTGTTTCAGATTTCTGTGCGTTGCCGAAATTATCCGCGCATTTACGGGTATGTCCTGCGAACCTCCAACGCGTCTGATAACTTTTTTTTCAATTACTCGTAAAAGCTTTGATTGAAGATTCAGATTTAATTCTCCAATTTCATCCAGAAAAATTGTGCCGTTATTGGCAAGTTCAAATAGCCCAAGCTTTTTTGTCTTTGCATCTGTAAAAGCTCCTTTTTCATGCCCAAAAAGTTCCGATTCTAATAAATGTTCAGGAATAGCAGAACACACTACTTCTACAAATGGGGCGTCTATTTTCATGCTATAATTATGGATAGCGTTTGCCAGCATTCCTTTACCAGTGCCGGTCTCGCCTAAGATAAGCACGTTGACCGAAGAATTTTCTGCAGCAGATCGCGCAGCGGCAATCAGACGCGAGGCGTCTTTAGTACAGCCAATTATAGACGCGAAATGTGATTCTCTTGTGCTTATATTATACTTCTCTTCGTTGCTGATCTTAAGCTGTAGATTTTTTACGATTTCTTTTAAATTATTTTCGAACTTAAGAAGTTCGTCTGGAAGCGTATATATTTCGGTAAAACCAAGTTTGGCTATTGTGCTTGTGATGAGTGGATTTTTATTGTCTATTACAAATATTATCTGATTATTATAAAGATTTTTTGCCTTAATAATTTTATTATGAATTTTTTGATTGAATGTTTTTAACATACATAAGGCAATATCGTCAGGCTGAAATGAAAAATCTTCTTTGTTGTTTTCGATCGAAATATTCGTTTTCCCTTTAAATATAAGGCTTAACTTAGATATAAGCGGATTGAAATCGCCAGAATCAGAGCAAATGCGAATAGTAATTTTTCTTATTTTCATGATCGAGTAAAGTGTTTTTCGAATATATTGATTTTTTGAAGAACTCTTCTTCTTTCTGGTTGTGCAAGATAAGAAATTCTTAAGATTTCGTCATCTATATTTTCCGCAACATAAAGAATTAACTTTTTGACAATATTTGCATATTCTTCTGCACTATGCATTATCCCTCTTTCAAAATAACTTTCTGCTATAGCAAATAATATCATCCATGTCAGCTCCGTTATACTTTGTCCTTTTATCAGATCATATGCTTCAAATAAATATTCCTGATACGGTTCGTTTATTCCCTTTTCAGATAGTCCTTTAAGATAGAGTCCTGCGCTTTTATTAATGATATTGCTTTCCCAAACGTTTTTTTTGTTTGCAAGAAATCGTTTTGTTTCAGCATAATTCTTTTTTGTAATCGTTTTTTTAGCAAGCAGAAAGACAGACAATCTGAAATTATCCATATCTTCAACCGCATATAGTTTTTCGGATATTGTTTCCAGCTTTTTTAAATAATCGGGATCACACTCTTCTGATAAATCTATAAATTTTAGCGTTTCAATAAAATTCAGCTGTAATTCGTGCATTTGACCAAGATTGTGTTCGTGAATTAAAAATTTATATTTTAGTAAATAATTCTGCGCTTCTTCTTTAGAGCCCAATAATAGGTAATTTTTAGATAGGATGAACAAACAAGACGCTTCTTCGCCAAAGTTCTTAGTCGAGACAAAAATATTTTTCGCTTTTTCCAAAGCGGCCAAAGATTTTGAATATTCGCAGCATAAGAATAAATTTTCAGCTTGATTGACCAAACCTAAGGCTTCTCCGTTTTTGTTCCCAGTTGCAATAAATATCGTTTCAGCTTTTTTATATAAGTCCATAGCCATTTCGTGGCTGCATAGATCATAATAATAAATTCCAAAATTCATTAGCAAAAGAGCTTCCTGCTCTAAGTTCCCGATTGAAGTATTAATTTCCAAAGAAGCAGCCCAATATTCTTCAGCTTTTGAATGATTCCCCTTCATGTTGTAAATATTGCCAAGATTTATTTTTAACCTCGCAATTCTATTAGGTAAATCGGCTTCTTCAAAAAGAGCAAGGGCTTTATGAAAAAAATCAATCGCTTTATCCGGATTATTCCGAAATTGAATCTCAATGATACCAAGAAAATTAAAGCATCTACCCTTCTGTTCCTTAGTTACAGCATCGCTAACAATTAGCATATTGCATATTTCAGTAACATCCTCAAAATCATTTGTATTCAGTTCGGCATTTGCAAGTTCTAACATTAATTCGCTTTTGGCTAAACCAGGTTTTATTTTTTCTAATTCTTCAAGAAGAAGAAGAACGCCAGATTCTATCTTGCCTGTATTTACCATGCAAATAGCTTTTTTTGCCATTAATTCATTAAAATAATGAGAATCTAATTTTGGTATTTCTTCAATAATTTTTAGAGCTGTTACAGGATCTCCCGATTTAATTAGAGCGTCAACATACTCTTTTTTAATTTCAATTAGAATTGATTCCAGTAGCGGAAACCTTAGCAGACGTAAAAACGTTTTTTTTAGATAATTATATGCAAAATTATTTTTGGCTCTTTCAATTTCAGGCTTTAATATCTCATAACATTTTTCATATTTTTGGGCAAGTTCAAACTGACGGGAAAGCTCAAGCGCGCTAAAATCTCTATGCGGCTCCAGCGCTTCAGCTATAATAGAATGCAGCTTCTGTTTATCCGATACAGCCTCATATATATAATGTTTTAGCCCTGGCGAAGCAAAGTGAATTAATGAATACTTAGTATTTTGCATTAATATATTTTTTTGCTTAAGGTTATTAATTATCCCTTTAATTTCCGCTGTGTTTTGTTTGGTTATGTATGCCAAAATTCCATCGGAGACATTCGTTTCTATAGCTGAAAGCAGCTCTACTATAATCTTTTCTTCAATCGTTAGCAGCGCAATTCTTTTTTCATAAAATGAACGACGCGAACCAATAAACGCATTTTTATAAATTGCGTCTTCAACAAGAATTCCTTGTGCAGTAATCTTTAATACGCCATAGAGCATTAAATCGCGCAGGAATAAAATTATTTCTCCGGGAAGATAATCTGAACCTTTTAATACTAATTCTTCAACTTTAGCTTTAGGGAAAAAAGAAGCGAAATTCTTTTCGATAAATTCATGAATGTCTATCTCGGTGAATGGATTCAAAACATGTTCTTTTCTATTTTTTATTTCATGATTATTCAAATTATTAGAAAGATTTTCAAGTAATATTACTTTACTTCCTTTAATTTGCAAAACAGGTAAAATCTGACGAACATATTCTTTTGCTATTTCGTCAAATCGGTCATAATCGTCTATAATTAAGATGAATTTTGCTTTCTGCGCAATTTGAATAATGAGAGCTTTTAACTCTTCTGTTTCAATAATCGATTTATTCAAGAATAGCTGACTTATTTTATTTATAAACACATAGCCAATATTGCTAAACACTTCTTCATTGTACAGCAATCTATAAATCAACAATAGTGGAAACATTTTAGGTTTGTGCTGAAAAATATTTTCCATATAAATCGTATTAGCAAACGAATTCTTAATTCTTCCGGCAAGGCTTGTTTTGCCGCTCCCATCAAACCCTTTTATTATTAGAACTTCCCTTCTCTCTGGATCAGTAATGTATTTATTGACTTCCTCAATGTCGTCTGCGCAATCAATAAAAGCATCTGCTGCAAACCAGTTTTCCGCTCGTATAATTTCCCCAGGACAAAGCTCCTCAATAACTTGCAGAGAAGTTTTATACCTTTTATTCGGGTCTGTTTCAACAAGTCTTTTGATGACGCTTATATATTTTTCTGCGCCTGTAATTTGCGGAAATTCATATTCGCCATTTATTTTATCATGATATATAGATAATTCATCTTCTATTTTGAATGGGAAAACGCCATAAACTAATTTGTAAATCAGTATTCCTAATGAATATAGGTCCGCCCGATAATCTGTTACATTATTTTGCACAATTTCAGGAGCTATATAAATAGGCGTTCCCCTTCGCAGGCTTTGATTTGTTTCGGAGGCTTTACCAACAAATCCAAAATCTATTAGTTTGATCTGAAGATCATTTTCGGAAACTGAAACGATTATGTTCTGACGTTTGAGATCAAAATATATATAATTTGAAATATGCAGATAGAATAGCGTCGAACAAATTTGTGCAATAATTATTTCAAGGAAATCTGAATGGTTTTGAAATGAAAATTCTGTTAAGAGCCTGCCTTCGCAGTATTCAAGCAAAATAAATTTGCTTCCGTTCGCTATGCCAAAATTTGATTCGTTAGCGCCGATTTGCAATATTGTACCGAACTCATAGACTTTTACAATATTGGGGTGATTAAATTTTTGTAAAGTCTCGAATTCATTTTTAAAAAAATCATGTTCTTCTTTAGAAGCGTCTAGAGATAATATTTTTATAGCATATTGAGCCCCGGATAAGAAAGTATCCGAGCATAAAAATACTCTGCTGCGCCCTTCGCCAAGAAGTTTAATAATTTCATATCTATGATTTATCATTCGCCAAATCCAGGATTATAATATTTACTTAACTCTCTTCCAAATTTATTAGCAGTTAACAGAGTCGTAACTATCATCATTCCCGGAAACGCCAAAAGCTGCCAGGCTCTTGAAATATTTTCCTGCCCTGATTGCAACATCCCTCCCCAAGATGGATATTCAGCTCCCACACCTAGTCCTAAAAAACTTAAAGCAGACTCGGCAAGTATTACGTTGCCAAGCTGAAATACCGTATTAACAATTATTGGAGCCAACATAACAGGCAAAGCTTCCTTAATTAGTAATTGTTTTTTGCTTAATCCTAACTGCTGAGCAGTTATAAAATAATCTTTATTTCGCAACGCTACTGTTTCGCCTTTAACTATTTTCAATAGGCTCATCCAACCAGAAAAACCCAACACAAAAATCACCGTAAATATTGAGTTCCCAAATAATGCCAAAATCAAAATAACAAAGAATATAAGCGGGAATGACAAAAACATTTCAGTAATCCTGCTGATAATAATATCTGTAAAGCCTCCTTTTATGCCGGTAATAAAGCCAAATACTACGCCAATAAGCAAAGAAATTATTACAGAACAAAAACCGATTGTTAGAGAAATTCTTACTCCATAAATTAATCGCGTAAAAACATCCCGGCCATATTCATCCGTCCCTAAAAAAAATAATTTTGTCGTTAAAACAGGTTCTCCGTTTTTAATTTCAACATCGTTTAACATAACTTCTATATTAGTTTCATTTTGGCGAACTTCTAAATTATTTTTTTTAACCGTTATGCTGTTACAGAATAGTATACTTTCGTCAAAAGAAGATTTTACTACCCTGCTTTTTGTTTTTAGAAAATCATTGAGCGGATTATTATCCTCTTTTTTCTCTTTCAAATGCAAAACCTTAACCGAGCTTAATGGAGAAAGCAGCCTTGTTACGCTAAGATTTTTTTGAAAGTCTGGATTCTCATTAGTAATAACAGGAGCAAAAATAAAAGCAAAGACAAATACTACTAAGGCAGTCGCCTGCCAGGAAACCGCTTTCAGCAGTTTAATTCTCTTACCTCCAATTATAACAATAATCGGCAGAATAACAAGTAGCAAAGCGGAGAAAAAACAATCGATCAGCTGAAAATCTGTTTGAACCGTAGCAGTTATAAAGTCCGACATTATCAGTGATATATATTGGCGGGCTAAAACTGCCGTTTGACAAAGCAAACCAAAACGGCTTATAATAAGGCAAACTGATAAAACGATAATGATATATTTAATTTGAAATATTTTTTTTATCAATTCAATACTCCATTTATCAATCGCTTATCAATTTTGAATTTAATAATATCCGCTATAAAATTAGTAATAATCATAAGCGTACCCGCTGAAAGCGCGCAGCCCACGACTAGAGGAAAATCTCTATCGAGTATTGCGCCAACTGCAAGTCTGCCCATCCCAGGAAGGCTAAAAATAACTTCCGTAATCAGCACGCTGCTGAAAAGCATTCCAAGATCGACGCCTGCATAAGAAATTATAGGACTAATTGCGTTTGGTATTACGTGTTTATACAGTATTACATTTTCCGTTACGCCATTTGAACGCAAATAACGCACGTATAGTTTATTGTAGTTCTGCTCTATATTATCTCTAAAGTACTTAAAATACACTGGAGTTCCAGCAAGAGCCAGACATATAACAGGAAGAATTAAGTGAGTCAGGTAATCAAATAAGAGCTCCCCAAAGTCGCTAGTAACAGATGTTATATTTTTAATACCTGATGAAGGAAGCAGTTCAAGTTTAACAGAAAAAAGGTAAATTAAAAATACTCCGCTAACAAACGAAGGAACCGCATATAAAAACATGTTTGTTCCTGAAATAAAACCGTCTAAATATTTTTTTGAGCGGTTCTTATATGCAAACACAGCCAACAATAGACCGAGCGAAAACTGGAAAAAAAATGCGATCAAAGAAAAACTTATAGTGAAAGGAAGGAACTCAAATAATACGTTTGTCACGGAAGTATGAAATGAATACGAAACGCCGAGATCACCGGAAAAGAAATTTTTTACAAAGCTTAAATATTGCTCCTGAACTGAGCGATCCAGATTAAAAGATACTTTTACTTTTTCGGCTAATTGAGGACTTAGACCAGGCGATATATACCTTTGAGTGGGATCGCCAGGAGCTATTCTTAGAAGTATGAATAAAAAGCTAATAAGAAAAAACAAAATCAGCACGGATGAAATAAACCGCTTGATCAGGATTTTTATCAAATCGTGGTTCATAATTTTCACAATTATTTAACCGACCATTTCCAGCAATGATGAACAACGCCTAACGGATTAACGTCTATATTCTGAATGCGTTTATTATAGACTACTACATTATCAATCCAGAATAAAAATGTTACAGGCTGATCTGCATATAATATTTCTTCCAGTTTTTTGTATAAATTATTTTTTTGATCGTTTGAAATTCTTTTTTCAATTTCATCCAACAACAGATCTACGTTTTTATTCTGATAAGAGCAAAAGTTCATTGGCGTCTTATTTAAATCAGAATACCAGGATATCTTTAAATCAAGAGGCAAAGGAACAGCCCACCCGGCAATCCAGGCATTTAAGCTTTTTTTGCTGAGCTTTTCAATAAAATCGCCCGGTTCAAGCTGCTCAATTGAAAAATCAATTCCTATTTGCTTAAGCGAGTTTTTTAATAGCGTAGCGGCAAACAAACGTCGCGGTTTGTTAGTAGGGACTGAAAGAGTAAATTTAAATTTCTCTCCTTTCTTTTCAATAATACCGTCTTTATTCGTATCGCTCCAACCGTCTTCTGCAAGAAGTTTTTTTGCCTGCTCCAAATCGTACTTATAAGGCGTAATAGCTGGATTTATTGCGTTTTTGAATATTGGCGAAACTGGGCTATTAGCAAGACTGCCATATTCTCCACCGGCAAAATATTCTTTAAGTATCTCATCCCTATTAATTGCCATGGATAGAGCCCGCCTAACTTTAGAGCTTCCAAATAACTTATTAGGAACCAGCCTCTTTTCCTTGGAATATTTTTCAGGATCGATATTATTCCAACCGATATAATCGTATTCCCTTCCTTTTACTGGAACAATTTGCAGCTTCTCTGAAATTTTTAAGTCCTTTACGTCTTCAGGTTTTATATCTTCAACTAAGTCGATTTCATTGTTTTTTAGCTGTGCAAGACGCGAAGCGTACTCTGGAATTATTTTAAATGCAAGCCGCGCAACTCCATCAGTATTATGTAAAAATGAAGAAACGCTTTCCTTTAGAATAATAGATTGATTACGCTCCCATTTTTCCAGCATAAAAGCGCCGCTTGTAACCGGATGAAAATTTTCAGCTGCGTTTATCAAATCTTTTCTTTTGATTTTCCCATAAATATGTTTTGGCGCTATAGGAAAATCAAGATTATACATAGAAGGCGAAGAAGCAGGTAAAAAATTTATTTTCAACTTTGAATCAGAAATTTTCTCAAATGTTTTTTTGATGTCAATATGGTTGTCTTTGTCCGTATAAAACGCTTTGAATGTCCCATACAAATAGCTTTGCACTTCAGGGTCGGAATAAACATCAAAAGAAAAAATCACGTCGTCAATAGTTAAAGGCGCGCCATCTGACCATTTAACGTCATTTCTGATATTAATTATAATTGAAGAAGAGTCTTTAGCCCACTCCCACGAAACCGCTAGCATGGGTTCTGTACTTAAATCTCCTTTTTTTTCGTCCCACGAATGTTTTACTAAGGAAAGGAAGAGTAATTCGTTTATATTTGCTTCGTCAAATGAGAATGAATAGAGAGGATTAATTCTTTCTATATCAGCTGGTATTGCAATTACTACCGTATTTTTTTCTACCGGGTTTGTTTTTTTACACCCGAAGAATATTGTTATTAATGTAAAAAAAAACAAAATTGTAACGCGTTTTACAAGCGACATAGAGAAACCTTGTAGTTGAAAATATCAGTATTAAATTATTATTTTACAATTTAAATTCCAACATATTTCCGGATTTCAATGTTAAATGTTTGTTTCCATTCCATTACGTTTATAAACAAATTAAACTCGCGGGTTATTTTAAAAAATATTGACTTCTCGTTAGACTCCGGTAGCGTATATGCAATTGTGGGAAAGAACGGCGCCGGGAAATCTACGCTGTTTAATACTATTTCAAAATTGTACGATGGAAATTCTTGCTTAGTTGACGGAATGGTTGAATTAAATGGGAAAAATCTTCTTACAGCTTCCGAAAATGAATTAATGCAACTTAGACGCCGCAGTATTCAATTCGTATTTCAGGATCCAGTCAATAGTTTCGATCAACTAAAAAAGATTGGATGCTATTTTAGAAATAAGCTTTTTACAACTGAAGAAATTAAGAAAGAATTTGAATATTTCCGTCTGCCTGAGCCGGCAACAGTTTTTAATCTTTACCCATATGAATTAAGCGGCGGCATGGCGCAGAGAGTTTGCATAATTCTTGCATTACTAAAAAAGCCTGATTTGTTGCTTTTGGACGAGCCTACATCAGGAATAGACAGCGAAACTATTTTAATCATAGGGAAGCGATTGCAACAATATGCTAAACAAAACGATAGTACAGTTTTGCTTATCACGCAGGATTTGTCCTTCGCAAAAGACTATACCAACTTTATTTCATTTCTATCAGAATGCGAACTTACACAATTTGCGCCTTTTGACGAGTTTTTATTAAACCCAAGCGATAGCATTAAGACTTTTATACACGCTTACAGGAGCTTATCAGGTGAGTAATATTTTAGTTGCCGAAAACATCTGGTTTATACCGCCTGAGAATAAAAACAAGAATGAACTGGGAAATAATTATATACTTAAGGACGTCTCTTTTTCTGTAGAACGAGGCGCCGCGTTTGGAATTTCCGGAGCTTCAGGCAGCGGCAAAACAACGCTTGCAAAAATTATTGCAGGTATTTACTCCCCTACAAAAGGGAAACTCTCATTTGATTTTGCAGATAAAAAGAGTTCTGCTTCTAATCCTGTTCAACTACTGTTTCAAAACACGGAAGAAATTATTAATCCTTTCCGTAAAACCGGCGATATTCTTTACGAATCTATTTCGCTTAATACAGCGGCCAATATTGCTAATGAACTAACTTTAGACAAGTTAATTAATTTAGTCAATATTCCTAATGAACTTATGAATCAAAGATGCGGTCAACTAAGCGGAGGAGAAAGACAAAGAGTCGCTTTAGCGCGGTTGTTAGCAGTCAGGCCTGATATTTTAATCTTAGACGAGCCCTTTTCTGCACAGGATGTGGAATCGCAATTAAATCTGATTAATCTCTTTAAGCAAATTCAAGAATACGAAAATTTAACCATCATTTGTATTTCGCACATCGAAAAAGTTTTACAAAAATTTGCAGATAAAATAATTAATATTGAAAACGGCGGCGTTAAATAAAAAAGGCTTCCCGAAAAAATCAGGAAGCCTCTTTTAATTTAATACTAATTTATTTCATCAGCATTAATTTTTTAACGTCTCTGAATTCTTTTGTTCCATCAGCTGATTTTGCAATAATTGAGTAAAGATATACACCGGAAGAAATTGAACTTCCGTCAAAATCTATAGCATGATAACCAGGAGACTGGACATTGTTAACTAATTCCCTTACTACTTCGCCAAGAATATTATATACGACAATCTTAACAGAGCTTTCAAACGGAATTGCGTATTGAATACTAGTCTTTGGGTTAAAAGGATTAGGATAATTCTGATATAAAGTATAATTCTGAGGCATAGTAGAACTATGATCGTTTACCGCAGTAATTGTTGTAATGCTTGCAGCATTGCTTGAATCCGAAGCGGCTGAACTGCTTGCGCAGTATACTTTATATGAATAGGTCGCATTCCCCGCTACAGTTGAATCAATATAGCTTGTTACGTTAGCGGCAAGCGAATCTATTACGCTGTAAACAGAAGCAGAGTTGTTTTTCCTAGTTACATAATACTTAGATTCAGCAGAAGATTTATCCAACCATGAAAGTTTTACTTTCTTTGCGCTAACATTACTCACCTGTAGACTATCAGGCGCGTATAATGACGTTGTAAAATTCCATGAACCTGAATATGCGCTTGTTCCAGTAGTATTTTTAGCGTTAAGGTTCCAGTAGTATTTTTTATTTTCCTGAAGCGTCTGTTTAATCGAATAGGAAGTATCTGTAACAGTTGAATCATTAACAACTAATGAAGTAAAAATTGCATTTTGCGATAGTCTAAGTCTGTAAGTAGTTGCATTTGCAGCAGCATTCCATTTCAAGACAGGACTAACTGGAGATAAATTTATCACGTTGTTTTGAGGTAAAACCAAAACCGGAACAGAAGCTAAATACATCTTAGGAATAAAATTCCATACAGGAGACCATGAGCTTGTACCTCCATTATTTACTCCTCTTACGCGCCAGTAGACGTTTTTAAGAGCAGGCAGCCCATTAACCTGATCGTAAACTCCAACTATTGTAGTATCTACAATCACGCTGCTGAATAAACTATCAGTAGAGACCTGTATTTCATAACTAGTAGCCTTGGCTGATAATTTCCAGTTAAACTTAAGATTATAATCCTGATCGGCAGCTTTATTTGTTGGGAAAACCAATTCTGGAGCTTCTGGAGTCGGTAAAGCAATACCGGATAGAACCATTGAAAAATCCTGAGCGCCAGTAAGAAGCGTTCCTTTATGCGAAACTTTTATAGTATAAGTTCCTGCGGCAGGAGACTGAATATAAACTTGTTCTACATTATCTCTAATGTTATCGCCTGTTGTAGCAGCTTTTGAAGGATTAGAAGGATCAAGAACCCATGGATAATAAGTTCCGCCTGGACCGACGATTCTTAAGTCCAAATCATCCACAAGCATAAGATCCTTCGGATTTAAACTTGTCGGAGCTGGAGAGCTTGGATAATCCGCCCAGCAAATTGTAACTTTCAGAGGTTCGTTTCCATTACTTGTAACCTGATAGGATAAAGGCACTCCCTGGTTAATAGTTAATTGTTTAATTAACTGATCGCCTGAAAGTTGAGAGTTAAGACTCATTAATTGAGCCGCCTTCCAAGTATTAAGCAAGCCCCAGCCAAAAGCATAATCAGGCCCAGGATTAGCTCCGGCTTCATCAGCCGTATTTATAACAATAGCCTTTAAAGTTGCGGCATATATAGCCGTATCAGGATGTAAATTGTTTTGATGTTCCAACAACAGACCAAGCGAGCCGGTTACATTTGGAGTAGCCATAGAAGTTCCGCTCATTACTTCATATGCGGTGTTGGAAGTATTTGTGCAAGAAGTTAAACTAACGCCGTCAGCAACAATGTCCGGTTTAATACGTCCATCATCAGTGGGCCCCCAACTGCTAAATGACGACATACTAACATCAGAAGCTTTTGTATAGCCGCCAGTTAAGGGACCTACTGCTCCAACAGTCAGAACATTCTTACAAACGCCTAAATAATCAAGGCAATCAAAACCATCAGCGCCGCCGTCGTTTTCTCTTGCTACAGTAGATTTAGTCCATCCGCCATTAATTCTGACCCAATATGCAACTCCGGCAGCAGGGCCAGCTTCGCCTCTGTCATTTCCAGCAGATTTGCAAAGCAAATAATAAGGATGTTGATACGCCAATAAATCCCAATTCTGAGAAGAAGAAGTGTAAAGCCCAAATTTATAGTCTTCAGTAGCGCTAATTGACACGTCGCCAAACCATGCCCAAAGATTATCGTCAAAGTAATTATATGACCACCCCTCAAGAGAGCCATACGAATGATTTGAAACCTTTAGCCCAGCATCTGCAGCGCTACTAACTTCGCTCCAATCATAATTCCAGTCATATGCATTAATTGAAGCTCCATTTGCCATGCCATGAGCAGGCGCGCTTACGCCTGTCGCTATCATAGTGCCAGAAACGTGCGTTGAGTGATCTAACGTTGTAGAAACTCCGTCCATCTGAGTAACGCGCCCGGCAAGTTCCTGATGAGTTGCAAGCACTGCGCCTCCATCCCAAACTCCAAGAGTTTGTCCTTTGCCTGATAACGAATAGCCGGCAAGTCCGCCATCCCAAACTTTATTTGTAGATACGGTCTTTGCCGCATTTAGATTTTCGGTCGAATAATAGATTGGCATTCCATTTTCGAACCTTTGCAGTTCTATTACTCTTCCATCAGATAATTGCTTTCTGATAGGCATTTTTTCTTTTGCAGCTATAGAATCTGCTTCAGCTTTTTCTTTTTGTATTTTCATTTTAATTTCTTGCGCAGTTTTCGCATTCAAAAGTTTTGGGACTTTTGTCTGAGAAAAAGCGGTAAGAAACGAAAAACTTAAAACTGTAAGCAGTAAGAAGAATTTATTCATATATGTTTTTCCTAATAAATTTTAGTTTCTTTAAAATAGGTATTGTACAAATTTACTTTATAAATATCGAATAGTCAAAATAAATGGAGATAATCCAGTTTACTTTTATTAATAATTATCACAGCTGTCCAAAATAAAACAGATGAAGAAGAAAAGATTCAGAATAGCTTCATATTGGACAGATTTTAAGATAAGGCAGAATCGAACCCTAAT
>WSSedL1CaDRAFT_10001208_pt1 | contig 15839 bp, 9 predicted proteins | sample WetSurSL1Cattail_FD_9464 | JGI IMG/M metagenome (IMG submission 9464)
ATATGTTGCCGGCGAGTTAGGTTGGGCAGTAGCCGAAGTCGGTCGTCAGCCCTGGGCTATACAGGATGTATTGCCCGTTCAGGCTGCCATATCCAACATCTCATCGGATTCGGTTATGATCACCTTCGTCCTTTTTGCCGTTTTGTTTACGGCTCTTCTGATTGCCGAAATACGCATCATGCTTAAACAAATTCAAAAAGGACCGGATGCTCATTGATTTTCTTCAATCTAACACTCTAAAATAAAACAGTATGATCACATATTCATTCTTACAACATTATTGGTGGTTTATCATTTCACTACTGGCCGGATTACTCGCATTTTTACTCTTTGTTCAGGGCGGACAATCCATGTTATTCTCTTTATCTAAAACCGAAGATGAACGCCGCTTGTTGGTAAATACCCTTGGCCGGAAGTGGGAATTCACCTTCACCACACTGGTAACATTTGGCGGGGCCTTTTTTGCTTCATTTCCCTTGTTCTATTCTACCAGTTTTGGTGGAGCTTACTGGGTTTGGATGGCTATTTTGTTTTGCTTCATTATTCAGGCCGTTTCCTACGAATTTCAATCGAAGCCCGGAAACGTATTCGGAATAAACACCTATCGTAGCTTTCTGTTTGTAAACGGACTGTTGGGCACTTTCCTGATTGGGGTAGCCATTGCCACCTTCTTTACAGGTTCCGATTTTAATGTAAACAAAAGCAATATCACTCAGCAACTGGCACCTGTCATTAGCTCGTGGGGCAATGAGTGGCACGGACTGGAAGCCTTGCTTAACCTCCGCAACTGGATGCTTGGACTGGCTGTATTCTTTCTGGCTCGTTCGTTAGCCGTATTATTTTTCATCAACAGGCTCAACCATCCCGTACTGGAAGCCCGTTCACGAAAATATCTGTGGTATAACGCTGTTCCTTTTGTGGTATTCTTCCTGACTTTTGTTATCTGGACTTTATTCTCCGATGGTTTTGCCGTTAATCCGGCTACGGGGATTGTGTCTATGGAGAAATACAAATACTTCACCAACCTGATAGAAATGCCTGTTGTGCTGATATTATTCCTGCTTGGAGTAGTAGCTGTATTGGTTGGGGTTATAGGAACCTGGATTTCGGCTAAGTTCAAAAAGGGAATCTGGTTTGCAGGTGCGGGCACCGTAGTAACAGTTTGCAGTTTATTGCTTGTAGCCGGATACAATAACACGGCATATTATCCTGCCACACCGGCTTTACAGAGCTCATTGACTATCTTCAACTCGTCATCCAGCCTGTTTACCCTCAAAGCCATGTCTATTGTATCGCTCTTTATTCCGCTGGTTCTTGCCTATATCTTTATCGCCTGGCGTTCTATGGAGAAAAAGAGAATTGACATTGAAGATGTGAATGGTGACGATCACGCTTATTGAGTTTCGTAACTAAATTATAAAACAAGAGGCTGTATCAAAAGCACACAAATAACGCAAGCAACACAAATTTTCGCAAATAAGATTTGCAAAGTAGAATGTTATTTGTTGAATTCCAATTTAATAAGATTGCGTTTATTTGCGCATTTTGCGTTATTTGCGTGCTAAAAAAACTTTTGAGACAGCCTCTTTTATTTATTCTATCAACTTCATCACAGCATTTACATCCAGCTGTTTCAGTATTTCATTATCCTGATTCATCATGGCATCAAAGAGCTGAAGCTTTTCTTCCTGTAGTTTGAGTATCTTCTCTTCTATCGTGTTTCTGGAAATAAACTTATAAACAAACACCTTGTTTTGCTGCCCTATGCGGTGTGCCCGGTCAAAAGCCTGTGCTTCGGCTGCCGGATTCCACCACGGGTCGAGCAGAAACACATAACTTGCCCGCGTAAGATTTAGTCCTACCCCACCGGCTTTGAGCGACAACAAGAATACTTGTACATCGTCACTGTTCTGAAAACGCTCCACCTCTCCTTTACGATCTTTGGTACCTCCATCCAGATAACAATAGTCAATCTGTTTTTCGTCCAGATACTGCTTATATAATTTCAGATGTTCAACAAATGAACTAAACATAAGAACTTTATGCCCTTGTGCTATTACCTCATCGAGCATCTGACAAACCGTATCAAATTTGCCGGAATCCTCCGTATACCCTTTTTCAGCTAACCGTGGGTGATTGGCAGACTGGCGCAAGCGGAGCAAACCCTCAAGTAAAATCATGGGACTGATTTTATTCGAGGCATCTTTATTTTCCAGAAATTTATCACGGTAACTGTTCCGCATATCGCGGTAGAAGCGTTGTTGCTCTTCACTCATATCACACCACTGTACGATGATCGATTTCTCGGGCAGGTCAGTCAGCACCTCTGTTTTATTTCTCCTCAACAGGAACGGCTTCAGTAGTTGCCTGTATAACTCCTGCTTTTCAGGTTGTTTACAAGCCTTCAGAAAAGTATTTGATGAGCCTAGCATATTCCGGTTGAAAAAATGTACCTGTGACCACAGATCTGTCAATGAATTTTCCAGTGGAGTGCCCGTCAAAGTCAGGAACCGACGAGCCGTGAGCGAAAGACATACCTGTGTAATATCCGACTGCGGATTTTTGATAGCCTGTGCTTCATCCAGAATCACATAATTGAATGGAATGGAAGCCAACAGATGCTTATCGCGTCGAAGGATACCATAACTGGTGAGCAAAATATCTGCATCTTTAAAGTCGTTGAAGTCGTGCGAGCGTTGATTACCGGTGTGAACATACACCTTGAGCTCGGGTGTAAACTTTGCCGCTTCCTGTTCCCAGTTATAGATTAAACTGGTAGGTACCACCAGCATATTCATACCCCGATTTTGCTCTTTTAGCCATTGCAACAAGCAAAGCGTTTGTATGGTTTTACCCAAACCCATATCGTCGGCCAGACAGCCACCCAACGACAAATCGTCGAGCAACCGCAACCAGTTATATCCCTGCTGCTGATAATGACGCAACTCCCCCTTGAAATTTACCGGCAAATCAAAATCTTTATCAAGCTTATGTTCCAATAGCCGACGCATATTATCTTTGATTGACAATTTTATTTTTGCCCCGCGCATAAGCTCATCCGCAACTACACAGTGATACTTGGCAATAATGGTTTTTCCATCTTCAATCTTACAAAAGTCGGCCAAGGCCTTATATTCTTCAAACCAGGCTTGCGGAATTTGCACATATTCACCGTTGGGCAGCAGCATTTGGTGTTTGTTCTGCTTGATATAATTCAACACGCGAACAAATGGGATTTCGAAAGAACCGAATTTTACGTGCCCTTTAATATCAAACCAATCGTGCCCTTCTTCTACCTCTACACTAATACTGCGTTCACCTACAAAGATGCGTTGAGTTTCGCCACCACGTTTTTCAAACTTAATCTCAACTCCGGTCGATTCGAGGACTTTATAGTTATCATTCAGCCATTCCACACCTTCGCCATAAGGCATCTTGCGCACTTTCGCATCCAGATCGAGTCCGGCTTCTTTCAATGCATCAATATATAGTTTTTCCAAACCACGATCACGTTCAGCTTTGTAAATAGTAAACGAATCATCGGTCATACCAACCTTAGTAGTTGGACCACCCTGCCCTGCCCAGAATACAAAATTCTGATATTCGAACACCAATTCAAGCACAATACTTTTCTCTTGCGAATCGGTTTCTCCATCATTATCGAACAGAGAAAACTGCCGTACCGGAACAATTTCCCGAACACGTAAAATGGCATTCGACATGTCGGACACCGTCAGGATTTCAAATCCTATAGCCAGCACCCGATTGGAAGGAACTAACGGGAGTATGACTTTCTGGATGTACTCTTCAGCGTTGATTTGAGAAACCGATACCTTTTCCTTATCAAAAAAAGGAATTAACTTGGAACCATCTACCTCTTCCTCGAACTCATAGATCTTATTTTTCAATAAAACACGGGCTAACTTACGGGAGACAAGTTTACCCTTTTTCAAGTCGAGCGGCTTACCCTTACAAGTAATATTCAGAAAATAATAAATCCAGTCAGGTGTGCTTTCAAAGCAGTAGAGCAATTCGGGCATTTCAGGCTCCACACTAAGCCTACTCCACATAAACGGGAATTTTCCATGAGGCAAATACAATTGTTTGTCGGACAAATGCTCAAAAAAGTTATTCTGACTCTGCTCGATATACTCTATCAGATAATCCCGCACATACTGGGCATCCGAATTTAATTTTTTACTCTTGAAAAACTTTTTCTCAAGACTTTCCCAGGTTCTTGCATCCCGATCTATTATTTTGGATACAATTGTATCAGGTTCCAGTTTCTGACAAAAGTTGAATAAAATCCTATCCGTTTCGTCAAAAAGATCCTCGTAATTGGATATATTCAGGTTCGATACTTTTACAAAATGAGAAGAAAACACTCCCTTATCATCCGTATCAACCACAACGCATTCGGGGAAACATCCCAAATTACCCATATCTTTCAATAAATAGACAATCACCCGATTCATATTATAGGTCTTCAGTTTTTTCAGGCTTCAAAATTAAACAAAAAGCTTGTAAAACAAAAGAGACTTCCTGAATTAGAAAGCCTCTTTTTATTTTAATGCAAGCGGGAATTATTTTATCCCTAGTTTTTTCAGAATTTCTTTTGGAATAGCATCTTTGTGAACCATGATATCAATAGTTTTATGCATTACAAAAGCTTCGCTGGCATACCAGGTTCCTTTGTATTTATTATCAGTTCCCCATGAGTTTTTCACCAGATAATACTTTGTACCGTTCTGATCTTTGGCAGTCCCATAAATAACCATACCGTGGTCATCGGTAGTTTGGTAATTATCAAAACCGGCCTGACGAATTTCGGGAGTTACTTTTACTTCGGGTTGAGGACCTTTTACCTTATAGATTTTTTCTTCCATATCTTTTTGCGAGATATTCAACCACTTTGCCTGATCCGTACCGGGCAGGTTAGCTACTTTCACTTCGGGATCAACAGCAATACCATTGCGGGTAAAACCTTTTTCGCTTACATCCGATGCCCAGGCCACGCAATACCCTTTGTCGATAGCATTATCAAAAACCTGCATCAGTTCGTTCAGTGGCAGGTTATACGACTCCGAATTGCGCCAGTTATCCGGTATTTCAATAGCAAACTCTGTATAATACGGATGGTGAGTAAACGAAGTCAACGATACATAATCATCCAGGTTCAGTCCCAACGATTTTTCGTAAGTCAGCGGCGTGTATTTCTTACCATCAACAGTAAACTCTTTCGGAGTCTGACCCAGGTAAGCATCCAGAATACCGTCAAAACCGGCTTTCCATGCTGTCGAAAGTTTTTTGTTTGGATTCGAAACTATCACCTTTACATAAGCCGACGTCAATGCATCAAGTTCAGCATGTTTGTGTTTTTCTTCGCCATAGTTCAATCCGTTCATAACCGATTCCGGCACAATTCCGTAATTTTTCATTACATACCACACATCGTAGAATGAACCGCCACCACCAAAATTGCAAGCACCATTCATGCGCACATATTTGTCAGCCTTGTCGGTATACGAATGATGCACTACAAACATTTCCGATAAATCTACTTCGGGTTTTCCCATACGTAACAGCTCCGATTCGAAAAATCCGATAGTAGAAAAACTCCAGCAGGTACCTGAGCTGGCCTGATTTTTCACCGGAGTGATTTTGTTTTGTTTTACGATCGTGAATTTAAAACTATCCACCACCGTGGTATCTTTTTGAGCAAATACAGAAGTACTACTCAAAATAATTGCTGCTACCAAGAGCATCTTTTTAATCATACAGCTAACTTTTTTGAATTTATATTTAGAACAGGAGACTTAATCCTGCCACGTTTATTCGATTTATTATTATAGGCTTACAGTTATCACTAAGATCGAATCTTACTCTCCTGAATTCACCGACATCAGATGTTCAAAAATACTTGTTTTTATTTGAAAATCAACCCGATTTACACAAAATGTCACCATTTCGGGACTCTTTTTATTCAGCAATCACGACATAGTTTCAATTTGATTTATTTTACTGCATTTTACTATACTTTTGCTACCCTATCGTTTATTCATATTTCAATCACTCAAATGTAGTCCGAACTCAGTGCCTGTTTGTTATTCTCACTAAAAAACTCCGGAATAATCTTTTCAGATATTCCGGAGTTCATTCTATTTTAAACAGTCTTTCCGCTTATTTCTTCGGATCCAGTGCGTCGGCAATCTGTGCCAGTAAGTCCACGTAGTGTGCTTTGCTTACACCAGTACTTCTACTTGCCGCTTTAGCTATTTCCGATTTCAGGGTCATCAGGTGAACCCGGGCAATACCACTTGCATCCGAAGTGCCCCGACCAACACCTACCTGACCGGCATTTCCAACTAATGAAACCAATGCATCAACGTACGACTTTTGCAGATTACGACGATAAATATCTACCGCCTTGCCTGTGCCCAGTTCGCTCCAGATACTCTTTTTCAGGAAGTCCAACAACTGAAACGGTGTGTAGGCTGCAGCTCCATTGTATGCTTCGTTTTCAAGCATCTTATCAAAGGTATTTTTACTGATCAGACGCGTAACAACCGACCGTTGTATCTTCCCGATTGTAACAACCGGATCAATACCCAGCTTTTCGATCACATCTTTATTGATCAACCACGAGGGAGAGGTAAATAACTGTGCATGCAGAAATGCCAACGCTTCTTTTTGTGTGCCCGCAGGTACATATTCATACAAAGCTCCCGTTTGTTCTACACGTTTAGGAGTACTATAAATACCTGCCACATTCTTAGTCGCGTGTCCCATATAGCGCGAAAACTGACCCACTATCTGCATATACATTTGCGCCGTGCTCTTATAATCTTTATCCGCTTCTTTGGTCCACACCAACAGATTGGGGAGGATGCGTTGCAGGTTTTTAATTCCATAAGCACTTGCTTTCATTGCATTATCACCCAGATCTTCACTCTGATTGCGCGGATCGTCCTGATCCATCTCTGTTCCAAAAGTAAATCGTTTATCCGAGTTCAGCTTTTCAATCACCCATTTATTCAAAAACGGTACTTCCTCTTGTGCCGTTTTAAATTCCGGCATCCATTTATATCCCCACTCTATCGACCAGTCGTCGTAGACACCAATACGAGGGAATATGCCGCTTTGTCCTACATGATCTTCGGGTTGTGCCACATAATTAAAGCGGGCATAATCCATAATAGAAGGCGTGTGTCCGTTAGCTTCCACCCAGGCTTTGTCGCGAAGCTTTTCTACCGGAATGGTACTCGACGAACCAAAGTTATGACGTAAGCCAAGTGTATGCCCTACCTCGTGTGACGACACAAACCGAATCAGCTGTCCCATCAGTTCGTCGCTGAATTCCATCTTGCGGGCTGCCGTATCAATGGCTGCAGCCTGCACAAAGTACCAGTCGTGGAGCAACTGCATCACGTTATGATACCAGTTCACATGTGTTTCCAATATTTCACCCGTGCGCGGATCGTGTACGTGTGGTCCGCTGGCATTAGCTATATTGGATGGTTTATATACAATGGCCGAGTGGCGTGCATCGTCAATGCTCCAGGTAGAGTCTTTCGGTGCTTCCAATGCATAAATAGCATTTTTAAATCCTGCCTTTTCAAACGCTTTTTGCCAGTCATTCACACCCTGTTTCAGGAACGGAACCCATTTCTTAGGCGTTGCCGGATCAATATAAAACACAATCGGTTTCTTAGGTTCTACCAACTCTCCCTTTTTGTATTTCTCCACATCCTCGTCTTTCGGTTCAAGTCTCCAACGCGAAATCATCGACACGCGTTCCACTCCCTGTGGGTTCTGATCAAAGTCGGTATAGCTGGCTGTGAAATATCCCACACGCGGATCGTAATAACGGGGTTTCATCAACACTTTAGGCAATATTACAATAGACGTATTCAGCTCATAAGTCAACGGATCGGGTGTTACATCACTCGGCGACTGCGGTTTCTGCGCATAGGTTTTCACCGTGCGCACTTCTACATTGTTCGGGAACGATTTGATAGTATCAATATAACAACGATCGGTCAGCAACCCGCCCAGCGACAGGTTCTTCTTTACCCATTCATCGAAAAACCAAACGGAATTATCGCCGTTGGCAAAGTCGGTCACCTCAATAACCGAATTCTGTGTTTTCGATACCGAATCTTTTTTGTAGGCTTTTATTTCAAAGGCTCCTACGATAGGTTGCAGGTTCGACTTTTGTACCGAGAAATACATGCCCGTCGAATCATTCGACCGTTCTGAGTACGACACCGACTTCATAAACAGTTTATCGTTCGGTCCTTTTTCAAAACGAATCACGTTTTCGCCAATCTCATCACCGGCATAACCCGCAAAACCTTTCCGGCTATCGGCAGCCGACTTCGAGATACGGTTTACCACCAACAAATCCCGTCCCAGTAACGAATCGGGTATTTCAAAGAAATAACTGTTATCCACCTTATGCACCTTGAACAAACCCTTTGTTGTTTTGGCCTTATTGGTTATCACCTGAGCATAAGGTTTCGGACCTTTTAACGGCGGCTTATCTGCCGAAGCCTCCTTTTTTACTACTTTCTTTTTACTTTTAAAGAATAAGAAATCGGCATGAGCCCCGGAACAAAATCCAAAACACAATGCCACGCTTAAAATCAAACTGAATCTTCGCATTTTCGACTATTTATGGTTATACTTAATTATTATTCTATCGGGTCTTCTTCATCTCTTTTTCAATGATTGCAAATTCAAAGGGATATTCGCATTCACGATCTCATATTCATAAAATGCCTTTGAGGCTTTAAAGCCTATCAATTGAGATCATCCACCAAGCGACATTTATCTTTTTGTTCCTTTTTATTAAAATGAGACACCAAAGATAAACACTTTATTCTTAATTAACAACAATCTTCTTATTTTCTTTATCATTCATGCAGATATTACCCGATTAACGCCAATTCAGAAGCATGCCTTAGCTCCGTAGGAGCATCCTGTTTGTAGAAACACCATACACAACAAACCCAAGCTCCTGAGGAGCGGCCTGTTTATTTAAATAAAAGGTACCTAAAACAAAAGCAACATCATATCTTAAAACAACACCCATTCAGAAACCAATCTTAGCTCCGGAGGAGCATACTGTTTGTAGAAATACCATACACAACAAACCTAAGCTCCGGAGGAGCGGTCTGTTTATTTGGATCAACAATACGTACAACAAAAACGCCTGAACGCAGCATCATATCTTATAACAACACCCGTTCAGAAGCACATCTTAGCTCCGGAGGAGCATACTGTTTGTAGAAACACCATACACAACAAACCTAAGCTCCGGAGGAGCGGCCTGTTTATTTAGATAAAGATACATATAACAAAACATCAACTGGACGCTCCTACGGAGCTTATAGACAGATGATCAATAAATGCTACAAACAGATTGCTCCTACGGAGCTTCGGGTATATTACGAATCGGCTATTTGGTGATTTGCCTTTTCCTTATTCCCATGCTGCATTCAGACACAACTCATCAAAATCATATCTTATAACAACATCCGGTCAGAAGCGTGTCTTAGCTCCGGAGGAGCATACTGTCTGTAGAAACACCATACAAAACAAACCTAAGCTCCGGAGGAGCGGCCTGTTTGTAGAACTTGTAGGAACCCGCTTGAATTCGCACATTTATTCCATCCAATCAAACAAATACCTTTCATCATATTCAATCTCAAATTTCTCCAACAACTCCAAATATTCATCTTTAAATGTTTTTTTCCTATGATGCTCTTCCTGATTCAAAATGTACTTTGCCACTTGGTCTATTTGACTTCGGGAATAAGAAAACGCACCATACCCTTCCTGCCAATTAAATTTGCACTTAACCCAACGATTTTCATTGATGAAATTAGAAGAACCTGCCTTTATATCTCTTACCAAATCCGAAATTGTGATATTCGGTTTTAATCCTACCAACAAATGAGTATGGTCAGGATTACAATAAACGGTCAACATCTTTTGTTCTCTTTTTTGAACAATGCCAGTAATGTACTTGTGTAATTCTTCCTGATGATTCTTGGTTATAAGATTCTGTCTGCCTTGTACTGCAAATACAATCTGAATGTAGATCTGCGAATAAGTGTTTGCCATAATTTTAAACTTTAATTGATTATTACTATATATAAACGGTTATTCAGATATATGAAACAGGACGCTCCTACGGAGCTACGGTTGGGTGGACTTCATCTTTCTACAAACAGAGCGCTCCTACGGAGCCTTATTTCTATCACCCACTAATCATTAATCTTACTACCCACTACTTACTACCTACTAAAAACTACCTACTACGCACTACCCACTAAAAACTTCCCTCTTTCTCCAACTCCACTTCCACCACATTCAACTCATTTTTTTGCACAACTACGTTCAAGGTTTGCGGCACAAACCCAATTTTTGTCACCCGGACGTTGTACACACCCTCGCTCATCGATTTTATCTTTGCACCGCCGCCCTGTGCCGTCTTCTTTTCTACCACCAACTCATCGTTCAGATAAAATGCCATCCGAACATTCGGTAACCCCTTACCGGTGGCGGCTGCATTTACCTGGCAGGTCACCAACAAAGACCGGCTGCGATAGTACACCCTGCGATGATTTCGGTACGAACGATACACCGACTCGTCTGAGAACCGAAACATCTCCATCATACTGTCCAACTTACCCAGCACCACCCGTTGCTCCTTCACTTTCGCACCTAACTGATTTGTGACCATTTTTCGCATTCCTATGGCCGTGTAGGGCGACGATTCCAAAACTTCATAAGCAGCAATCTCCGTTTTCATACTTTCCAGCAAAGCCGCATCCACTTTGTATTCGGTCAATAAGTCGGCATATTTTAGTGCCTCATCGTACACAATGTGGCAGGCAATCAGAAACCGCGAATCGCTATACTTCAATAAATGTGTAGGAGCCAGATGCACTTTGGGCACCAGCACCACATCCTGAGTTATCTTCGCATACGCCTCCAACCGATGGCTCATATCCATCGTTTTCTGTGCAAGACCCTCTTTCATCTGCGCCTTTAGCTCCCGCAAACCACGCGTAGTCATTCCCTGTTGTTGATCCAGCAGTTCCATGTCCTGCAAGTTCTGTTTAAACTCTGTTAGCAACGATTCATAAAACGGAAACTGGTTCAACATCTCAGCATGCCCGTCCAACCACCGTGATAACAACTGGCACATGGCCATAAAATTAATTTCTCTCTTTTTCATATTTTAGAAATAGTAAATAGTTTCGAGTTACAAGCGTTTAGTTACAAGGATTTAGTTGCCGTAGGCAATCAACATCCATAGAAACACCAATAGATTAAGGAATAATTGTACAATGAACATTTATATATATTTTGTTGCATAAGCAATGGTACAAATAGAATGTCCCACTTTAATCTTTCAAAGACGATACTATTTTACATCCCCTTCAGGGGCTTGGGGCAGAAAAACAGTTGAGAACCGCCCCTGACTAACTAAATGGAGCTTAAGCATGTATTCAACCCCTGTTTGCCAAACAAAACAAGCCGTCTCTTGTTGTATTTCCATCAGTAGACATGTGCCGGCAAACGCTGATTAAATTACGTAGAGTCGCACTTTCATAGACGCAATTGTCAGATTCAATATACTTTATGTCAATCCCGTTTCACAGCCAGTCAGACCAGTGCCACCATCCGTCAGCAGCGTTACAAGTCATGTCAATGGCGTTCCACAAGTCGTCAGATTCGCCCGATGTGTCGTCAGATGCATTGCACAGCTCGTCAATAGCATCCGACCTCAAGTCAGATACGTGCGACTTGTCGTCAGAAGCGTCCGACTTCGTGTCAGAAGCGTCCGACCTCAAGTCAATATTGTCCGACTACGCGTCAGATTCATCAGACCTTTCGTCAGCAGCGTTCCTTGTCGCGTCAGCAGCGTTACAAGTCATGTCAGACTCGTTACTTGTTGTGTCAATGCCATAAACTGTCTTGTCAGCTTCATTCCAAATCTTGTCAGAGCCGTTCTTTTTCAGGTCAATGTCATTCCCTGCTTCGTCAGAAGTCTTAATCCCGCTTGCAGCTTTATAAAATGCCTTGTCTGTATAGTATCTATAGTAGTCAGATACATTCCGGTTAAAATATACAGTATAATACATTATAACAACAAGATAAAATATTTTGTTTACTAAGTTATTTTATTCTTGTACATCTTTTCTTTAGTTTGAAACTTTGAAAAAGATTGCAGCGGATCTGTTCTTTTTTCAGAATGACACAAAAAAAAGATAGTGACCCTTGTTACTAAGAGTCACTATCTTCTGAAATAAATATTGAACAGGATATTTTCCTTATTTTACAGGAATATCAGCCAGTGTAGCCAGCAAGAAATCCCAGAACATCTGTACCGTTTTGATGTTTACCTTTTCATCCGGCGAGTGTGGGAAACGAATGGTGGGACCAAAGGAAATCATATCCATGTGAGGATAGTGTGTTCCAAGAATACCGCATTCCAGTCCGGCGTGAATAATCATCACCTTGGGTGTTTTGCCGAATTTAGTTTCGTATATCCGGGTCATTTCTTTCAATATAGGTGAATCGAGGTTGGGTTTCCAGCCCGGATAACCGCCATTCAGTTCCACTTTGGCTCCAGCCAGGGCAAATACGCTTTCGACCATCGATGACAGTTCTTCTTTGCGCGACTCTACCGAGCTACGGATAAGCGAACGCAGAATAATGCTGTTGCCATCGGATTTAATAATGGCCAGGTTGTTGGACGTTTCAACCACCGAAGGTAATTCGGGGAGAACGCGGAACACTCCGTTGGGGCAAGCCGTCACACCGTTGATCAAATCGTCCTGCACTTCTTCGGGGATTAGTCCTGTGGGCAATTCTACCTGATCTACTGTGAATGAAATCTTTTCTTCTACTCCCGCAAACTCTTCAATAAAGATCTCTTCGCATTCTTTTACGAATTCGATGATGTCATCCACACCTTCTTCGGGTACCGTGATAACGGCAAATGCTTCACGCGGAATGGCATTGCGCAGACTACCGCCGTCGATACTTGCCAGACGGGCTTCGTAATCGGCCACGGCATCTTTCAGGAAGCGGAACATCAGCTTATTGGCATTGGCTCGTTGTAAATTAATATCCACACCCGAGTGACCACCTTTAAGTCCGGTAAGCGACACTTTCAGTGCCACATCACCCTCTTCGATGGCTACTTCTTTGTAGCGAAACGAGATGTCGGCATCGATACCTCCGGCACACCCTACGTACAGTTCTCCTTCGTCTTCGGAGTCCATATTAATCAGAATGTCACCTTTCAGGAAGTTTGGTTGCAGACCGAATGCTCCGAACATGCCGGTTTCTTCGTCCACGGTGATAAACATTTCGATGGCAGGATGAGGAATTCCGGTCGATTGCAATACAGCCATAGCTGCTGCCAGTCCGATGCCGTTGTCGCCACCCAGCGTGGTATCGCTTGCTTTCACCCATTCGCCGTCGATATGTGTGTCAATAGGATCGGTTTCGAAGTTATGCGCCACGTTGCTGTTCTTCTGCGGCACCATGTCCATGTGAGCCTGTAGCACCACTGCTTTGCGGTTTTCCATGCCCGGTGTTGCAGGTTTGCGCACCAACACATTTCCTATTTCGTCGCGTAAAGTTTCCAGACCAAGCGATTTTCCAAAGTTTTCGAGAAAAGCCCCGATTTGTTCCTTTTTGCCCGAAGGACGAGGCACCCTTGTAATATTGTAGAAGTTCTCCCAAAGAGCCTTTGGCTCTAACTGACGAATATCATTTGCATTCATAAGCTGATTTTTATTTAGTTGTATTGAATAATCATTCCGATTTTATGTTGTTACAAATATCCACATTTTTTTTCGAATAACCGTTTATTGCCGGGTCTTTTTTGTGAATTTTGGATTTTCAGTCTGTTTCTTTTGTCATCCTGTCAGAGGATAATGGTAAGCGGTTCAATTAATGATTTTTTTCTGTAATTAGTCATTCGTTTTCAATGCCAATCAAAATATATTTGGTAATTTTGCGCTCTGATTCAACGGGTATCAGTTCACCGGAGATGCCTTCAAACTGAAATTATCAATACATTATCATACAATCAATTGTAAACAATAAATTTATCAATTGTAAATTAAAAAGTCATGCAACAAACGTATAAATTTGTCACTGCCGAAGAAGCAGCTAGCTATGTAAACAATGGCGACGTGATTGGATTCAGCGGGTTTACACCTGCCGGATGTCCGAAAGAAGTTCCAACTGCTATTGCTAAACGTGCAGAAACATTTCACGCCGAAGGTAAAGAATTCAAAATCGGAATGTACACAGGTGCTTCTACCGGCGACTCGCTGGATGGTGCGCTGGCCCGTGCCAATGCCATTCTGTTCCGGACTCCTTATCAATCAAACAAAGACTTGCGTACTGCTTTAAATGCTGAACGTGCTCCTTATTTTGATATGCACCTTTCGGTGTTGGCGCAGGAATTGCGTTACGGTTTTATGCCAAAGCCTAAATTTGCGATTATTGAAGTGTGCGATATCACTGCCGATGGCGAACTGGTATTAACTTCGGGTGTAGGTATCTCTCCTACCATTGCCGAACTGGCTGACTGCATCATTGTAGAATTAAATCATAACCATCCAAAAGAACTACGTGGCTTCCACGACTTATATCAACCGTTGGATCCTCCTCACCGTCGTGAAATTCCGGTTTATAAACCATCGGACCGAATTGGTTCAGCAGTATTGAAAGTAGATCCTAAAAAGATTCTTTGCGTGGTTGAAACCGAACGTAACGATGAAGTAGGTGGTTTTAGTGCTACCGATGCCGTTACCGATCAGATTGGTGCCAATGTGGCTTCGTTTCTGGCCGCAGAATTAAAAAACGGACAGATTCCTGCCGAATTCTTACCTATCCAATCGGGTGTGGGTAATATTGCCAATGCGGTGATGGCTTCATTGGGTGCAAATCCTGACATTCCACCTTTCGAAATGTACACCGAAGTGATTCAGGATGCAGTTATCGAACTGATTCGCGAAGGTAACGTGAAGTTTGCAAGTGGTTGCTCGCTTACCGTTAGTAATCCGGTATTGAAATCGATTTATGCCGACCTGGATTTCTTCCGCGACAAAATCGTTCTTCGTCCTTCCGAAATATCAAACAATCCTGAAATGGCTCGTCGTTTAGGTTTAATTACCATTAACACGGCTCTCGAAGCTGATATCTTTGGTAACGTAAACAGTACGCACGTATTGGGATCTAAAATGATGAATGGTATCGGTGGTTCGGGCGACTTTACCCGCAACGCTTATATTTCTATCTTCACCACACCGGCTACTGCTAAGGGTGGAAAGATTAGCTCAATTGTTCCGATGGTATCGCACGTAGACCAGAACGAACACTCGGTGAACGTAATTATTACCGAACATGGTATTGCCGATCTTCGTGGCAAATCGCCTATTCAACGCGCTGAGGAAATCATCGCTAACTGTGTGGCTCCCGAATACAAACAAATGCTGACCGATTACGTGAAACTTTCAGTCACTACGCATACTCCTCAAACATTGTCTGCTTGTTTCGGCATGCACACTCAATTTGCTAAAACAGGAAGTATGTTGGGTACAAACTGGGACGATTTCAAATAATCATCATTCCACGATAAACCAAAAGACCCGCTCAATGGATGTTGAGCGGGTCTTTTTATTTCAGAATGCACGATACTGCTGATGCACTAAATTTGCAAGATGTTTAATATATTGTTGATATTAAATAATATACAAGCGCTCTTTGATTTTACGATTTGAATTGAAAAAAGGTAATTT
>WSSedL1CaDRAFT_10001209_pt1 | contig 15803 bp, 7 predicted proteins | sample WetSurSL1Cattail_FD_9464 | JGI IMG/M metagenome (IMG submission 9464)
AGGAAGCGTGCAATGTCGGAGCCATCAAAAATACCACCGGCTGCAATAACCGGAATAGGTTCTGGTAATGTTTTGGTGAAGGTAACAAGCTCTTGCACCAGTTCTTCGAGGCTGTGCGTAGTACCGTTTATTATATCATTGTAGGAATAACCTAAATGGCCTCCGGCAAGAGGGCCTTCAACAATAACAGCATCCGGTACTTTATTGTAGTTTTGTTTCCATTTTCTATAAATAATGTTTAATGCACGTGCCGAAGATACAATTGGAATAAGCTTAATATCAGAACCAGCGGTTAGTTTTGGCAAATCCAAAGGCAGACCCGACCCGCAAATAAGCATATCGACCTTTTCTTCAACACAAACGCCAACCAGTTCTTCATAATTCGATAACACTACCATAACGTTCACGCCAATTACCCCTTTAGATAAGGAGCGTGCTTTCCGAATTTCAACGCGTAAGGCATCGTTGTTTACTTCAACAAATTGTGAAGCTGGCGTGTTTTCATAATCACCCAAACCAACACTGGCAATTATTCCGGCACATCCTTCATTAGCAACAGCTGCTGCAAGGCTGGCACGTGATACCCTAACTCCCATTCCCCCTTGTATTATGGGCGGATTTAACTCTAAATTTCCTATAATCAAGGAAGGTATATTTTTTATTTCCATGTTTATTAATTTACAATACTTAAAAATACATTACAGTAAACAAAAATAAATTAGCAATGGTATTAAAGATGATAATGATTTTAATAAATTTTTAAGTATTACGTTTAAGACAAAAGTAATTTTTTTCTCCAAATATACTAGCACATTAAAAATAAAAGCTGTTGGCAATAAATAGGCATTCGCATGGTACATTGGGCCAAGCATGAACATATCCGGAAATTTATACTGTAATCAAGCAAATAATCAAACATGTCATTAGTAAAAACCTGTATTGAAAATAAAACTGAATCAGTTCACTTGCATCTGGTATGTATATTGTTAAATTAGGAACTCAAAATTTAAAGTTAATAAAGAACTAAATCTGACAGCAAATATCTGCTATAGAAGTTGATCTAATCAAGGTAATTTGAAAAAAGGTTTTAGGTGATTAATTTCTCAAAAATAATATCAGGTTTCTGCTAAGTATTGATGTATATTATTATTAATCTTTATATTAGGTAGGGAAATTGTAAAGGTTTCAAACGCTGTACCCGTAACAGCGTTTTTATTTTTTATAGCCCATATACCTAAGTCGGTAAAAGCTTCTTTAATTGAGGTATAAATAATTGGTCATTGGGTATAATGCAAAATCTGGTTTTATCCGGACACCCATTCCGGAAACATCCGGACAGTGATTCTGGTTTTATCCGGACACCCGTTCTGGAAATATCCGGACAGTGATTCCGGAATTATCCGGACATAAAATTAGGTCTGTTTACTTTGCTTTTTCAAAAAGAAGGAAAAGCTAATGAAACGAACAGACATGAAAAAAATAAGAGAACTATTACAATTAGTAAATACACAGGGATTAAGTGTACGGCAAGCCTCAAAGATAGTAGGCATAAATAAGAGTAGTGCAAGCGAATATTTAAGCAATTTTAAATCCTGCGCAATTACCATCGAGCAAATTGCAGAATTAAGCGACAGCGATTTACTCTCAGCATTAACCGGGCCGGTAAAAAAACACAGCAACGAGCGATATCAACAGCTAATATCACATTTTACCTATATAGAAAAGGAATTAAAACGCCCCGGAGTAACCTTACAGTGTTTATGGCAGGAACTTTTTCAAGAACGGGGATTATACAGTTATTCTCAATTTTGCTATCATTACCAACAATGGAGTAAGAAACAAAAAGTTAGCATGCACATAGAGCATAAGGCTGGAGAAAAGATGTATGTAGACTATACGGGGGTAAAGCAAGAAATAATAGACTCCAAAACAGGAGAAATTACACAACTTGAAGTATTTGTCGCAGTGTTGGGCAGTAGTCAAAAATGCTATATCGAAGCTGTAAAAAGCCAGAAAAAAGAAGATTGGATTAAAGCAAATGAAAACGCCCTGCGATTTTTTGGAGGCGTACCCCGTTGTATTGTACCAGATTGTTTAAAATCGGCAGTAATAAAAGCCAACCGGTATGAACCCGAAATTAACGAAACATTTAAAGACTTTGCCACTTATTATAACACCGTAATCCTGCCAGCCAGGGCATTACACCCGCAAGACAAAGCATTGGCTGAAAATTTTGTAAAAACAGCCTACACTCGCATATTTGCACCCTTAAGAAACATCCCGTTTTATTCTATAGACGAATGCAACCAAGCAATGTGGGAGCAACTAGACAAACATAATAACATGCCCTTTCAAGGCAAGGAATATTCCCGGGCAGAACTATTTGAATCCATTGAAAAGAAAGAGTTACAACCACTCCCTGTAACACTTTATGAGATCCGAAACTTTTCGATAGTAACGGTAGCATACAATCATCACGTATATTTAAAAGAAGATAAACATTACTACAGTGTACCGTTTCATTTGACAGGTAAAAAGGTACAACTTTCCTATACCCACCGCACGGTAGAAGTAATTTATAACAATCAACGGGTAGCCACCCATGCGCGTTCCGCTAAGCCATACCAGTACTCAACAGAAGCAGCCCATCGGCCACCCAATCATCAATTTATAGCGGAGTGGAGCAGCGAACGGTTTATTCAATGGGCATCCAAAATATCCCCGCTAGCCCAACAATTTATAAACAACTTAATAGAAAGCAAAGCTTACCCTGAGCAAGCATTTATTACATGTATGGGAATACTTAAGGAAAGTAAAAAATACCCCAAAGATGAGTTCAATAAAGCTTGTTTCAAAGCAATTGAAATGAAGGCATACACATACAAATTCATTAAAAATACTCTTGAAAATAAAACCTATAATCTTACAAACGAAGAAGAACTTCAAAAAATAATTATTAATAACGACATCCGGGGACTGGATATTTTAAACTAAAAAAAATGAATACACAAACTTTACAAAAAATCAATCAAATGAAGTTATACGGTTTAGAAAGAGCCTATAACCAAATTTTCGAAACAGGTTCGTCTCAAGATGCTGAATATGATGAACGTTTTAACAGAAAATTAACCCGATATATTCAAGCTGCAAATTTTAAACAAAAAGCAAGCATAGAGCAGGTCAGTTTCTCTCATCACAGGAACTTAGATAAAAATCTACTGCTGAATCTACAAACCTGCCAATGGGTAAAAATGAAAAGGGATATTCTTATAACCGGCCCCACGGGTGTCGGTAAATCGTTTATTGCATGTGCTTTAGGTTTTCACGCCTGTACTAATGAGATGTCTACAATTTATACAACCGCAAATAAACTCTTTGACAGGTTAACTTATGCCAAGGCCGATGGAAGCTACCCAAGAGAAATTAAAAAAATAACCAAAAGTGAGTTGCTTATTATTGATGATTTCGGATTGAAAACTTTAGATACTATTTCCAGGAATATACTTCTGGAAATAATTGATGACAGGCATGGGGTAAAATCTACATTAATAACCTCTCAATTATCATTAAAACAATGGTTTGAAGTTATTGCAGACCCAACTATTGCTGATGCCATTATGGATAGATTGGTCAATGGTGCATACCGTATTGAAATGCAAGGCGACTCCATGAGAAAAAAGATAGTAACCCAATAAAAAATTAATACCTATTTTTGTAAAAATCGCAGACCTAAAAAGTGTCCGGATGTTTCCGGAATGAGTGTCCGGATTATCCAGAATACGCAGGTATAATCGTGAATCTGCCAAAAGTACAAAAGAAAATAGCTCACCGAACTTTGTTTCGGAGCTTTTCGTTTATCCTTGTATTTTATATAGAGTTTATCGGTGTATTTTTCAAATACATCAATTAGTTGAATAGCAGTATCAATGTTTTTGGGATTTATATAGACTTTTTAATTAAATCGGAAAGCGTATCAATATCAGATTCGGATGCTTTGGTGTTTTATTTAAAAATTTCTTTTCTAAATGAAATGATGCGCTTGCTGGCTTGCATACGTATGATTTATTGATTCAATAATTATATAAAGTATTCTTTTTTCTTATCAAGAAGAGATAATAAAACACTCATATCTAATACTCCACTATTATAAACGGAATTAAAAAATTCACTGTATTTACTATTCCCTTTAATGGACTTACCTTGTAAAAGGCTTATAGACTATACGGGTTTTATCTTTTCTATATCCCCTAATCAGGATGTAAACCAATCAGTAAACAAAAGCCATTTATCTCCTTTGTGTTCATAAACGATCGTTCGAAAGATGTACTTCTGAATGTCATCTAAATACGTATTAATATAGCATAAAGAATGGGGGTTATCATTATAATTAATATTAAGGACATCTAAATCTTTCTCAAGTCAATGGGAATATGCACGCGCTAAAAATTCCCTTTAAATTTAAAATTTTTATCCTTGCGATCAATATAAAAATCGAACATATAACTATAAGTTAGATTAACTGAATATTGTGTTGAGGTTCTTCGTAATCCTTTGTTATGAACTTCAGCAAGGCTCAGATTAAAATTATGTCTTTTCTGGAAAGTATACATACCTGATATCCTCAGATTTAGAATATTTGCCAGTGTAAGCGAATCGTTAAAGGATTTGCTGTAGGTTCCAACAAAGGAAACCTTCAGTTTTTCAAAAAAGGCTTTTTGCACCGACAAGTTATAACTTATTACCCCCATATAACTTTTAGGAAGCTGATTATGATTATAGTTAACTGAAGTTGATATGTTTAATTTTTGAGGGATCTTAGAAATTTGATACGATAAAACGCTATTATATATCTTATTCCCAGTATATCTTGTTTGATTATTTTGTTTTTCCGAAGCTTCTTGATAAGTGAAGCTAGCATTTATGTTCTGCCTGCTTTCTTTAGTATTTTGAAGTAAATAGTTTAGCGTTCCTGACGAAGTCATATTCAGTTGAGAGAAGCTCATGGTATCCAGGTTCTGAAATTGGTTGGTAGCAGTTACTTCATTGTAGATATCTTTAATATGAATATACGACTGAACATTTGAAAAAGAGGCTCCTGCATTTAATCGTTTGGTGATAGAAGATGAAACATTTGCGGAAAAAATAAAACGCTTACCTCCATTAAATTTTTGACCTGACAAATTATCCCGCTGGTAACCTGCATTCATATCAAAATTTAGCCTTTTCTTTATTGAAGTAGAAAAATTTGCTGTTATGTTTTCAAAGTCATTGATAAAGTAATAGGATCCAAATGTATTATAATTGGCGTCAACTCTTTCGTAAGTGGCTCCTATCGATCCAATGGAAGAGGTTTGGGAAACGCCTGCTTTCATAGCATGATGAGTGGATAAATCCCCATGTTGTTCTACAATTTGGTCACTGAAGCCTTTGTTTATACTATCGTTCTTGCTTATATCTTCATTTATAGCACTGAGTGCATATTCAAAATTAAACCTTAAATTATCAATCATCTTCAAGTCAAGCGACAGACTACCTGTAACATTATCCTTAGGGGTAACAAAACTATCCGTATTGTTGTAAAAAGCAGGATTTATTTCATCTTTGGCTTTAAAGATATTGAAAGCCACGTCTCCGTACTTACTGGAATACCCAACTTTAATACCTCCCCCCATTCGTCGATACGTCGGTTCCAGAACATTCGAATCAGGCCTGACTTCTTTTCTTAATCTTCCATAAACAGCACTCACCTTGAATCCATTGTCGGGAGTTAATTCTACTCCACCGCCCAGTATTTCATATCCAGCCAGGGTGTAAGGAGAAAAAGTCATACTTGTGTATCCCGCATATACCTTGACCCATTTATATGACGGAGCAATTGAAAACCGGTTAAAAGGAAGCGCTGCATCCGAATTAATCTGGTTGTTTGTATATGCAAAGGATAACGGCACATTTACTACACTAAACATATTAAAATTTATGTTGCCAGCCAGATAATAAGTATATGGATCGGCGTGACGTATAGTATCTCCCGGAATATAAGTACCTATTTGACTAAATGAAATGCCACCGTTTGTAGTTAATATAGGAGCTTTGGCAACTTCCTTAATATCTTGTGCCCAGGAAATCTGTATTCCAAACATCAGCATTAGGAAAGTTAAAAAGAACCAGCGCTTCAAATAATTCATTTTCATCTTTTACATTTTTACTTTCACCGTGTTACTTAATTCCGAAGAGCTTCCATCGTTGTAAACAGCTTTAATTCTGTATTCGTATGTTTTTTCCGGACTCAACTTCGTATCGGTGTAAGATTCGCTGGTTGAGTTATCGTATAATTCCATAGGTGCATTATTAACACTCCGGTACACAATAACTTTTGTTATTTTTTTATCGGATTTTATATTCCATACAAGGTTTACCCTGTCCGTATACTCCTTCTTCTTTAAACTGATGCTTTCCTTAATACCTGTAGTTTTAAAACCTATTTCTTTTGAAGGAGCGGACATCAGGCCTCCTTCATCCTCGGCTATTACATAATAAATGTATGCTTTACCTGTTTTAACCTGTTTGTCGACAAAGGTTGAACGCACATCCGGGACTTTGTTGATTTTTGCTATTTCACGGAAGGAAGAATCTTCATGCTCCTTTCTGAACACATGATGAAAAGCCACATCGTAACTGGAACTGTTTACCCAGGTTAAAGATACGCCACCGTCTTTTTCTTCAATTATTTTAATTAACGGAGATACGGGAGGAATTACGTTCGGACGTTTTAGCGTAAGTTGTTCGGAAAACGCGGATTGATTCTGCCGCAGGTCAATGGCCCGTATTTTATAATATACATTTTGCGTTAGCGTATGTATATTGATGCTATCGGTAAAGAACGTATCCTTTAAAACTGCAGGCGTTACCAGTATAAATTCAAAATCGGGATGATTTGACAAGTAAACCCTATAGCCTTCTATATCTTTATCCGTATTTCGTTTCCAGGAAATTGTAACTTTTCCGTTGGCCTCTATTTTACCGGCCACATTTTGGGGAGGCGCTGGAGGAAAGCTATCCACAAGTTCGGCATAAGTGATAATACTTGAAAACTTCTCTTTGGCTTCGCTGAACACCGATATCAGATAATAGTTAGTCATATCCGGGATCGTATCGGTAAAGGTTCTTTCTGTCGATGATTTGCTTTCATATATTTTTGTTTTCCGCCCTTTAGGTTTTGGAGCGCTATAGATTCGGAACCCGGATATATAGGGATTCATTTCTTCGGGGTACGACCAGTCGAGCTTGATTTTTTTATTGTTGACTACCGTATTTTCAATTATCGCAGGAGCAACTTCAATGGGTTTCGTACCATGCCCTACTATTGTGTCGGAAGGAGGTCCTATTTCTCCGAAAGCGCTTACCCCCCTGATGCGGTAACAATATACCTGTTCATTATTAACCAGAGAATCGGATTTATAAATAAGATCGGGAAAAACTCCTTCGTCAACCAGCTGTACAACGGAATTTTCGTTAAGGTATTTAAATGTTTTTCCCCTATCTTCGGATTTTTCAACTTTATAACTGTTATAAATATGTTTCAGGTATTTAAAATTCCACGATAAAGAGACTTTTTTGTCGTTCCATTCTGCTTTCAAATCAAATGGCTTAGGCAATGGTTGATATTCGGATATGCCGGTAAATGCAGATGCCGTATCGATACGCACAGTTGAATCGGGGATAGGAATAAACACCTTATACAGATATTTCTCATCACGTTGTGCAGTTTTATCAGCAAAATATAAGCCGGAAAGATGAGCTGCCATTAGTGATTGATCCGCCGCATACAAAGCAAAGCTAAAGCGGTGCATCTCGTTCTGATATTTTTTTGCTGCAATAAAAGGATTACCACCTGTGCTTACACCTTTGTAATCGTCATTAAAAATGCACTCTGCAGCAATAGATACATACTTATCATCCGCAAAAGGTTCCCACTGAGGCATCGGATGCGGTTTGAAGGGTTGCTGGTTAAGTTTAACTGCGGGGATTTCTTTGGGTACTTTTTTCCCTTTGAGAATAGTATACCGCAAAATTGTGTAACCATACTGATTCCCCAATTTCCAGGTTTTTTGATCTTTGGGAGCCCAGCGGAGTAAGATGGAATCTTGACGGGGGCTGCAGAGAAGTTGGACGCCGGATTGGGAATAAGAAGTGATTTGAATGAATAATAATACTAAAAGAAAAATGTTACGAATCATTATAAATAGGTTTGGAGCTTTCTATCGTGCTTATAATTATTGCTCAGGATTAGGGGTTTTAATGGATTTTATGTTGATATATTTCCTAAGGTTTATTGGAATTTCATTAATGTTTAATAATTTTTTTTCTATAAATCTCAATTCATTGTTCTTAGGAATTGGCGTCATTTCGATTTGATATTGAAAACAATTATCATCCCAAAACTCCCAATATTTTAAGGTTATTTGATCAGGATTAGAAACAGAAATGTATGCCATTACTTTGGAGGAAAGTACTTTTGAATAACCAGAATAACAAATATAATCCTCTTTGAAATTAAACTCTCTTTCAAATAAATCTACAACCTGAAATTGAAATAATCTAGATTCAAGAATTTGAGTATATATATCTTGATGTGCTGTGTCCAACATTACTCTTTCGTATAAAGGTGTTGGTGACAAAAAGAAATTTCCACTTAAATATCTAATTTGATAAGTATTTATATCTAGTCCGATTAAAAAATAGTTATCATAGCTCAATTCAAATGGATAGAGAACTTCTTTTTTATTACGGTCATTAAAATAATTATCATTTTCTTTATATACTGAATATAAGGCATAATATTTATCATATTCAAATAATTTGTCAACTTTCAGATTTAATTTATAACCAGGCTCAGGCACAATTTCACTTATCAGCTTTGTTTTTACTGAGTCTTCCAGTTTAAGATTATTTGCATAAAATATCTTATATAAAATTATTGCATTCTGAACGTTTAATTTTATATAATTTTCAAGAGACACTTCCTTCTTTGGGGAAAATTTTTCTATATAGTTTTTATTAATTTCTTCTTTCAAATGATATGCATTTTCTTTTTTAATTGCATATTGTACCAACTTTGACTTATTCAAAAGATTTATGGAATCAGAAATGTTTGTCTCCTGAGCAAACAGCAAAAAATTATTTAACAGGAGTATTAATAAAAGAAAAATACGATACATTATTTTATTTATTTAATTTAGAATATTTCACCCGACTGTTTATTTACTCTGATAGTGTTTTTAGATCCATCTTTATAAGTAATGTCAAACAAATATGCAACTGGCGTTACATTTATAAATTTTACATCTGATGTTAAAGGATAACGAATAATTCTTATATAGTTTTCAATGTCTTTTACAGAGCCATTCTTGTATTGATTGTAAAGTTTAACACTGGAAATATGATCATAATCAGTGAGGCCTCGGTAAGGTAAAATTTTATCGTTTTCCTTTATGTAATACAAAACGACTGAATATTTATCCGTTGTGTCACCTGATTTATGAACAAAAAATGGCACAAATGGCAGTTTGGTTGAACCATTCAGAGACTCAACAATTAACTTGGAAGTATCGTAAATCTCACCAAGTCTGGTTTTATAAATTAAATCAAGATCGTTTTCAGGGTCAATTAACTTATTATACTTATCTAATTCGCTGATTATATTACACGTTGATTTATAAGAATTAATTGCTAGATAGTGTGAATAATATACTTTTATTTGGGATTCTACTTTCTTACAATCAATTGTTTGTGAATTAGCCCTAAAACAAGATATTATTATTGATACAAAAATAAAGATTATGTAACTGTTTTTTTTCATGTACAAAATTTTAAATATATTAAAGTGATTTTTCATTATTACATGCACATCTCCCACTTGGATTATTGTAATCATGCCCAGCTCCATTGCTACAATTCGCATCGCCTATAGTTGGATAATTAAATGTGGGTCCTTCTGGTCTTTTTTGCCATTTGCTATGTTCACTCCATTTCCATGCTATCCCGATGTTATTTTGAGTAAAATATAAATGGCCAATCTCATGTGCTAAAACTAATTTGAGTTTATACCCTATTGTGTAATTATCTTTGATATTCTTATAGTTAATCATTATTTCTTGATTATACTTCAAACTAATGTAATCTTTAGCTCTCTCATCACTAATTTTATAACAATATGAAAAAAATTCAATTCTATAAAATTCACTAATTAAATCATCTACCTCTTTTTTAATATCAGAAGAAGCCTTTTGATAGTAATCATTAGATTTATATTTTACTACATTATCATCAAATAATTCTTTAAAAAAGGCATTATAAGTAGCATCTTCTGTTACTTTAAATTTTGACTTAAGGTTTAGGAGTTTGCCATAAATTATATCGATCCCTTGTGGGTCTGTTGTTGTTTTAGTTAATGCTGTTTTATGGGGGCCATAAAATTCTTTATAATATTCATTATTTAAGAGATCTTGCCTGGAAATACTTTCGATCAAAGAAGATTTCTCATCAAGAGCAATTTTCTTAAAGATGGGTATATCTAAATCATAATCGTCTTTTTGGATAACCAAAGAATTATCAGCTATTAACATAAGAGGAAAGCTTCCAGCAAATATAAATGTATTTTTGGCCATACCCAAAGTAGTACCCCCCGAGGCATCAGCTAAAGAATTATCTTTAATTATGTAAGGGATGCAATTATTTTTAACACTTTCAACATCACTCTTTAGCTTTGTATTGACAATTGACAATGCTTCTTTTAGTTTTCTTCTCTCCGTTTCATCAAACCCAACAGTTTTCCATCCTTCCACCTCATCAGTAAGAGTATAGAGTGGATTCCCCGTATATTTAATAGAAAATTCCAATTCTTCAACTTTCAAGGTGATAGTGTTTACTCCTTCTTTAGTAACAAAATTATACCTAATTTTTTTTTCGTTTGGATTCTTATTCCATTCAATATTCTGCGGAAATTTTTCGTCAGTACTTTCGCCTTCAGTATAGAAAATAACAGGTTTATATGTTTCACCTATAATTAAATCTCCTAAACTTAAAGGTGCACTAGTATTTATATCATATTTTTTGTTGTCGAGTTCTATTTTATATTTCTTTTCCACTTCAACGGTAGCACTCGCGTCAGAAGTCACAGTAAATGTAGCAGCTTTAAGATATTTTGTTGTCCCCGTTTTTTTATAGTCAAGTCCTAAAACAGTAGGAAAAGAAGAAAATTTTAATGGCTTTGTTAAGTCTACACTTGTTTCCGTATTATTAATCGACCATTTATAATCATATTCATTCCTGCCTGCAAAGATATAGCCACTCTGATTTTTATAAATCCTCCAGTTAAATATTGTTGCACTATTCGTAATTTTGGCAGTACAAGCTTTGATAACATCCACAGTTCCCCAGTTTTTATAATCATCCTTAATTTTTGCAACAAGTGATTGCGGTAAAGTAACCCCGCTTTCACTACAATAATAACATTTTAAATTATCCTGATCAAAAACCGTTAATACTATTTTATTATCTAGAGGGGTGGCACCTTCCCCGTCTTCCTCCCCCTGAGCCCATGCAAATAAAATATTATCTGGGTCGTGGACAAAATCCCATTGATGTTTCCACAATTCAGTTCCCGAATTGTAATCCATCAGGTTTTTGGTTGTCCCCTTTTGCGCAATTAATTTTTCGGGGCTGAAAGTATGGCGCAGATTAAATGCTCCATGAGCAAGTTCGTGCGCTATGATATATTCATTCGGATTGTCGTAAATGAAACCGACCTGTCGTTGTAAAGGCATAAACCCTGCAATATCGTCGGTTTTACTTTGCACATTGTCAACAAAAAACAGATAGAGGGCGTCTTTTTCAAAATCGTCGGTTTCCTTAAACTTGCTTATGATGCTTTTTTGATCGGTGTTATAAACCGAAATGGCATTACTACCTCCATGCGTCATGTTTCCGTTTTCGAAAGTCACTGTCAGGCCTTTGTCTATTTTTGTTACTTCCCATCGCGTTACTGCCTGCCCGTAGATCGTGTTTAAGGTTTGTTGAAGGGCTGCTTCTTCCGGCATTTGTGCCCTGTTTACAGGTATAATATATACTTTTTTTATCTGTTCGTCATAGCTCATGATGTTCAGTTTGCCAGCTATTTCTTCGGTACTGTCATTTACTGCTTTATAGGCATATAAGGCTGTTGTTGCCCCATCGGTTCCCCCTCTTATGGTAAGTTCATTCCCCGATACTATGGCCGGTATGCCCATCTCGTCGCGGAAGGTGATGCCGTTACCCGCGCTACTTATATTTACTCTATCTGGGCTGTAGCTGGCCATGCTTTTGTAAGCCGGACTGTAACCGTTGTTGAGTGTTGGGTACTGGGTTACCAGGGCTTGTTTTTCGTTCGTGTAGGAATCGAATCCATATTTCTGGTTTTGCGAGGCTGTAAATTGTACTTCGGTGCTGGAGGACAGTTGTTCCGATTCCTTTTTATTAATGTAATCATTCATCATCCGGTTGTTGCCGCCACCCGAATTCTGATATTCTTTCACGCCCATAACTTCGCCATCGCGATTGACCACGTACTCTTCTCCATTTTCCCCTTTCACCATTGTTTTTTCAATGTTTTTGGTATCCGGCTGAATAACTACTTCATGTAGCTCCCCGTCTGGCCCAACGGTTACGGCAATAAGAGAATCGCCCGCATTAACATATATGGAGGTTATCGTTTCATTTACACTAATGGTGTCTTTGATGGTAGCATTAACTGTTAAAGTGGTAATATCTCCGGCTAGTTTGTCGAGATATTTTGTTGTAGCATCTACATCAAACAAATATTGAGGGTTGTAAACGCTTTCATAATCCATGTTTACGATTACATTATTCGTATTTACAGATAAATCCCAATAATTGCATATAAATTTTAATTTCCATAACTCTGCCCAAAAAAGAAATTGTCCTTTATACACTCCGTCGCCCTGAGGCTCCACCGATTTTACGATAAAACGGGTAGTGCCATAACGGTTAACAAGCGTATCGCCAGGTTTCAAATCTTTTCTAAGTTCAATATTATCAATATTCCCAATGCCAAGATTATCATCGCATTTACAAGTTGGACAAGCTGCAGAATCAGCATTGATACGTTTCTGAGGGATTACTAATGTTTTCCATTGCGAGAAATCACTTACCGATTCAGGATCGCCATCACAAACTGCCTGAACGCGCATTTCATATTTAGCTCCATAGTCAAGATCGGAGAATTCAGCCTTGCTGTCAAATGTTTGACTGTTTAACGACCATCCGGTAACAGGATTTCGCATTTCCACATTAAATGCCGTATGATTTTCGCGGGGCGCCCATTTAAAAATACCATTTTTAGCAATATTGGAAACCGATAAATTAGTTACCGAGTCGCATTTGGCCTTATAAGTAAATACACGGATTTCGCTATGTCCATCCTGTTCAAATGGGACATATCCGCTTAGGTCGCTTGCCGTAATTCGCCAGGCATACTTCATTCCGGGTTCCATTAATAATGAGGACGGTATCAATGAGATATTTGTATTTTGCGTAATTTCGTCATGAAAAACAGGTACGGATGAGGCAACCACATAGGGACTGATTCCATCGACTCTCATTTCCCACATTTCAAATTTATATTGTATACTGTTGGCCGATATTGGACTACCTACATTACTAGGGAGCCAGGAAAATACAATGGGCATTCCTTTAAATTCTCCCATTTCTTTATTGTTTTCGGGCAACTTAAGTATGGGAGGTTTACCCAGAGCAATCCAGGCGGTAGCCGATCCCTGGTTAGAAATTAAGCGGTTGGTCTGAAAATGAAGAACCTCAACACTTATCTTGTAAAAACCTTCTGGTAACTGACCGCTTCGCCTGTAGGCTTCTTTGCCGTATCCTTTAAAAATTAGGTTATTAATATTAAAATAGTCCGTAAGATCATCTCCGGATAAAACAATAGCAGCTCCTCCATCAAGATAAATTGGCGTTGTATTGATGGTTGGAGGATTTTCGATGGTAACCCCTACCGTTTCAAGTTTTATACGCAATTTAACCGGCAAATTAGCAATATTCAGGTCGTTCACAACAATATTTACAACGAGCTGTTGAGAACCAAACTTACTATAATCACTAAGTTTCAGCGAATACGGGGGGATTAATGTTGGGGTAACATAAATAGGATAATCACTTTGAGCATGCACTCCGTAAAAAACCCCAACGATTAGGAACAGTATGGATAAAGCTTTACGCATGAGTTTTAGTGTATATGTGTATTCAAAAAAATGTAATTCTGCATACTAGAAAATAAAAGATGTTAATGCTGAATCAAAATTTTAATCTGTTTTCGTTCATTTTGGGCCTTGAGTATTAACAAATAGGCCCCTGAATTAAGCTCTGAAAAACTATAATCAATGTGGTACTCGGTCAATCCGCGGCCAACCCGTTCATCGACTTTTATGCCGGAACTTACGGTGAACAAGATAAGATCGATATCTGCAGCTTCTCTCAGTATGATGTCGGCTCTAAAATTGCCATCGGTTGGGTTAGGTGCGATAATGAAGGATATTATCAATGGATCTTTGTAACCCAAACCATCGTCATTATCCGGAGGGGTATCTTCTCCAATAATTTCGACTTGTTTTGTAGATTTCGAGACACATCCACCCGAAAATGCGTACAGATCAATATTATAAATACCATTTTTCTGTGTTTTAAGGAAAAGTATGTAATCCAAACCTGTGGTATTTTCGACCTTTGAAAATATGGAATCGTTGAAGTCCCATCTTAGACTGTCCAGAGCCAGATTAGATAACTCGAAAATTTTTAGCGTATCCCCATAGAAAACCTGTGAAGAAACAAGAAAATCAGATTTCAGCGCATCGTTCCCTATGGATACCTGAATGGTGTCCCATGCAAAACAGCCAATGCTATCGGTTACCTCGAGATAATAATTATTTTCTTCTTTAACAGTAATATAGCGCTCGTTAGAGACAACCTCATTACTAGTAGACCACTTGTGCGTTGTAAAGGCTTTACCATCCAAAGTATAGCTGTTTCCGGGGCACATTTTTATGTCGTCGCCAATATGAACTAATAATTTATCAGGTTCGGTGATGGTAAATAAATCATCATTTTTACAGGCATTTGCATCTGTGATAGATAATGAATAGCTGCCCTTATAAAGGTTGTCGGTAAGATTAGTGGTATCACCGGTGGACCAGCGATATTTATATCCACCAACTCCTCCTCTTCCTTCTGCTTTCAGAAAAGCATCATTATACCCATAACAATGTGCATTTTTACTATCTATAATGGTAACCCATAAGGAATCAGGCTGTGTTATGTCAAAATATTTAACTGTGGAGCAATGGTTTGTATCCGAAATTGTAACAAAATGAACACCTTCTTTAAAACCGCGAGCTATTTCACCTGTATCACCATTTGACCATGTAAAACTATAAGGTGCATATGGAGTTCCTGGTACTACCTGTGTAATAAAAGCTGTTCCTGTACTACCTCCATAGCAAAGCACGGGGATAGTATCTATATCGGTAATAATTGGTTTAATAGAAGGTTTTATACGTTGCTCCAGGTGCTGTGGACAATCGTGTCTGTCCAAAATATTGAGCATATATAAGCCGTTTTGTGAAAGACCTGTAACGATAGTATCGAGCCCTATTGGCTCATTATTAGAGTTGAGCCATTCGTAACGATAAGGCTTCGTACCTCCCTGCATCTTTATTTTTATAACGCCATTATCG
>WSSedL1CaDRAFT_10001210_pt1 | contig 15777 bp, 18 predicted proteins | sample WetSurSL1Cattail_FD_9464 | JGI IMG/M metagenome (IMG submission 9464)
AAAACCCAGCTTACCATTGCTAAGTTACTTGTTCCGGGTGGTTGTGGTAGATTGGATACGGTGGTCTGAATAGCTAAAATATCATCATTTTTAATCATAACTGCTTTCGTACCAAGCCCAAACGAAAAAGTTTTAACATTCCGCCACGGTAACGGTATCGGAACTTGAAAGTTATACCCTGTGGTAGGAACTTCTTCCGGTATTGACTGACCGTTAAGTAGAATTTGAAAAGTGTATTCGTCATCCGCCGCAATGGAAAAAACTAAGCGGAACTGATTACCGATGGAGCCGCCTACCGGTATTCTCAATATATTGGGTAAAGAAGTTTGAGTACTGGCAATTAAACGCCGGGTAAATGACTTTGGTGAATTATCGTTGGGGTCCGGGATTGGAGTAGACCATAAGTATTGCGGAACTTCGCCATAACCGGATGTTGGTGTAATATTGCCATCGGACCAATCGAGATTTGGCCATTGGGGATAAGGCGTGGTCACTGTAACCGGGCTTAAATTCGGTATACTTGTTAACCAATTCGCGCCTGATGAAGCCGGTATTGATGCATAAATTGCCAAAGGTTGAGACATTCAACATTCCTCCTTGATATTATATAAAGTATGTCTATTATGAGTTAAAGGTTCATTAGGTAAGCACTTTTATTTATTTAAATGTCATAACAATTTAATAATTGTTACAAATCGCAAAAAAACTACATAAAATATATATGAATTTTAAAAAGAAAAAGGCAATATTTTAGAAAGTATCTAAAATCGGTCTTTTGTTTTAGATGGAGGAGGATTGAGCAGGGTTGATAGACTTTCATAAATTCCAATTCATTTATTGCGTAAATGATGAACAACAGTTTCAAAACTCATGGAATCATGTGTACGCATTGAATATTCCTCCCGGTTATACTGTGGATAAATCGATAATTAAAAATGCCGGCAGCATAACAAAGGGATACAATCAAGCCATGTTGGGCAGCAATGCAAAATATAAATTATACCTGCATCAAGATGTTAACATTTTGGAACGAAATTTTCTTTATTTGATTCTGGCTTTATTTAAAAAAAATCCTAATTTGGGTATGCTGGGAGTATTAGGAGCCAAGCGATTACCATCCAACGGAGTATGGTGGGAAACAGCAGAAAGCTATGGAAAATGTTTATATTTTGATCAGATTTGTAATTGCAATACGGAGGTCATCAACGAATATGAAAGTGTTCAAGGGATTGACGGCATGATCATGATTACCCAATATGATATAAAATGGCGGGAAGATTTATTTACCGGATGGCATTTTTATGATCTTTCCCAAAGTCTTGAATTTATCAAAGCAGGTTATACGGTAGGCGTCCCCAAGCAAAATGTCCCTTGGTGCGCCCATAATTGTTTAAGTTCGATGCTGCCATTTCAAATATCTCAACAAAAATTCATTCAAGAATATCAAGCATTTTTTAAGTAAGTAGTCTAATGAAAGAGAAGGAAGGAAAAAATGGTGGATTCTCGTAAAATTTGTTTTATTTACTGCGTCAATAATGATCACCTTTTATTTAAATCTTTTCGTTCTATCGATACGCTACATATTCCAGGGGGATACACAGTTGAAAATCGCATTATTAAAAATGCCCGCAGCATCACAAAAGCATATAACGATGCCATGAAAAGCTCTAATGCGAAATACAAAGTGTATTTACATCAGGACATGGTAATAATTAACCCTAATTTTTTAAAAGAAATGGTGATGATATTTTTACGACACCCCCAACTGGGGTTGATGGGCGTCGCCGGAGCCAAACAGTTACCCCCGGATGCTTACTGGCCTCACGCTTCTGCTTGTTACGGCAAATTTATGTGGGGTGAGCCTGAAAACGCTAGTCCATTTGTCTGGAACGAAGTGGTAGGAGATTATGAAACGGTACAAGCTATCGACGGAGTCGCAATGATAAGTCAATATGATGTATTTTGGCGGGAGGATATATTTAGCGGATGGCATTTTTATGATATCTCGCAAAGTCTTGAATTTATTAATGCCGGTTATCAGGTCGGTGTTGCCCGACAAACTGCGCCATGGTTCTTACACCAAGCTCATGATGTAAGCATGGTTGGTTATGAAGACACCCGTCAACAGTTCCTATTTCATTATGGAAGATTTATTGTCCATTAGCTTAGTCCCTGATGACCAATTGGCTCAATAACCTGTTATTAGGGCATTTTCTCCCAATTTTCACTTCCGCATTATCATGCATAACATACAATATTTTATCTATTTACACTGAGCTTGGGATATTCGGAGGTGGGTTAGAATAATGGGAGATAACCCGATTAGCGATCAGTTTCACCAAATGTATTACGATTCGCTTACATGGTTAAATACCTTCTGGATGGGAGTGCCGATTCAGAAATGTCCTTTGGATTTATGGATTTATCAAGAAATACTTTTTGAATTAAAACCGGATGTGATTATCGAATCCGGGACTGCGGATGGAGGAAGCGCATACTACCTTGCCAATTTATGCGATTTGGTACAAAACGGCCGGATTTTATCAATCGATATTACCCCCAAAACAAGACCGCAACACCCAAGAATAACTTATTTAACCGGTTCATCAGTATCGCCGGAAATTTATAACAGCGTTCGCAATTCAATTAAGCCCCAGGAACGAGTGATGGTTATTTTAGATTCCGATCACAGCGCTGGGCATGTTCTAAATGAATTACGCATTTATGCCCTGCTGGTAACTTCGGGTAGTTATATGGTTCTAGAAGACACAAACATTAACGGGCATCCTGTATATCCGAACTTTGGCCCGGGACCCATGGAAGCATTACAACAATTCTTGGCTGAGAACAATGGCTTTGTAGTTGATAAATCCCGGGAGAAATTTTTTATGACATTTTTCCCCAATGGATTTTTAAAGAAGTTGTAATAAGTCAATTGTAAGGTTTAGCCACTTTGAAAAAAGCGAAAGAACCTCTTCATCCAAGAGGTTCTTCGACGACCTTTTACAAAATCGAGGAATAATAAGTGGTAATTATCATCCTAATACCGGAATCAAGAATTGCATAATCCAGGTAAACATTGCCGGATTCTGATCGGGGGTGAAGCCTGGCGCAGCCAAGTTTACCACAGTGGAAGTTATATCGATGGTATCACCAGTCAATAAAGATATTGCAAGATATTCATAGGTTTTAACATCCCGCCATTGTAAAGGAGTGGGAGTATTGGCGTTAAAGCCAACCGGTGTTAAGACTGTAGGTATTGTTAGTAATGTCGCGGTAACGGATACCGAGTATTGATTATCCGCCGCATGCGATAAGGATAAATTATAGACTCCGGGTGGTATTGTCGTAATGGTAAATGTTGAACCGATAGCTCCCACGGTTAAACGACGGGTAAAAGCAGCTACCGTATCTACTGCCGGATCAGCTTGCGGGACCGAAAATAAGTATTGCGGTATTTCACCATAACCGCTGGTTGGTGTGATATTGTCGCCGGTCCAATCCAGACTGGGCCAAAATGCAAAGGGATTGGTAACAACTACCGGTTGGGTCCCTATCCATAATGGACTTGGAATTGGCGCTGTGGCAGGTGGGATAGTTGCGTAGATGGCAAGAGGTTGTGACATTAGCATTCCCTCCTTTCCTGTTTTAAGATGATTTATAATATGCAACTTTTCATAAAATGTTAGTACTTATCGTAAAATGTGCCAAAACTAGATTGGAAAAAATAACAAATCATAAATACCAGCAATATATTATTGCATTGCCAATTAAACTGGTCTACCCATATTTTGTGGTATTCTTTAAGAACAATTGCCATTTTTTTTGGAAATATTTCTCACTTTCCCGAAAGTATTTCCGTAATCTTTGAAAATCCTGACAACTGCCGGATACCTGGTGGACTACCGTGCTTTCCGGGCAGTAAATTACTTTATAGTCGTGATAGCGGGCGTTATAACAATAATCTGTTTCCTCAAAATAGTGAAAATAATGCTCATCAAAAAGGCCTAATATCGGAATTAATTCGCGCTTTATTCCCATACAGGCGCCACCGACACTTAAAACTTCGATGGATTGGTTGTAGCGCTCAGGTTCATTGGGTTCCCCCCAACCGCGAATAACAGGATGGGTATTTGTTCCAACTACGCCTACTCCTACTAATAAGCCTTCGCGATTTACCAATCGTGGACCAACGACCGCGACCTCGGAAGAAGATAATGCTTTGATCAAAGGCGGCAACCAGCCCTCTGTAACCAAGGTATCACTATTTAACAGTAAAATGTAGTTTCCAGCCCCGGCTGCGATCCCTTGATTACAGGCTGGACCATAGCCACGATTTTTTTGGTTATAAATTCCGTTGATAAAGGTAGGGTGTTGCTTAATAAATTCAACACTGTCGTCGCTGCTGGCATTATCTACGACCCAAATCCGGTAATTATCGATATTGCCGGAAAAGCTCCGTATGCTTTGAAGGCAATCCGCTAGATAATCTTTGGTGTTATAGTTGATGATGATCATATCAACCTGGTAACTAACCATTAACTTCCTAACCTTTATTAGTTTTTAATTATCGAAGAGGAGTGGTTTACTTTTGTGAAATAACGTTGCAAAGCGTCTTGATAGGAGGGCATCGTAATACCCATCAAATTAAGCGCGTCTTGAGCTAAAATACTGTAACTGGGACGGGGAGCGGGGCGATTTAACTTCTCTGAAGTAATGGGTTTTAGCAGCGCGTCCTTTTGACCGGCGTATCTTAGAATTTGCTTTGCATATTCAAACCAAGAACAATTCCCGGTATTGGTGATGTGATAAATGCCGTACGCTTTAGTTTGAATCAATTGGGCAATTACCGCCGCTAAATCAAGGGCATAAGTAGGGGAACCAACTTGATCATTCACAATTGGTAAAGGCTTCCTTTCATCAGCAAGCCGTAAGATAGTTTTAACGAAATTATGGCCGATGTCACCAAATAACCAGGCGGTTCTGACAATAAAAAACTTATCTAAATGCATTTTTACAATTTCTTCGCCCTGCCATTTGGTTTTTCCATAAATATTAATGGGTTTGCAGAAGTCATATTCATGATAGGGTTGATTTTTACAACCATCAAAAACATAATCGGTAGAAATATAAACCAATATTGAATTGGCAATTTGACAGGCATTAACCACATTTTTCGTCGCCAACACATTTTCCAAATAGGCGGCGGTGGGATTCATCTCACACTCGTCAACATTGGTTTTTGCCGCACAATGAATGACCACTTCCGGTTTGACCATTAATATATAGTCCAAAGTATCTTGCGGTAAAGTCAGATTGAGTTCAGGCAAATCGGTTACGCGTAATTTTTCATTTTTTAAGATTTCTCTCAGAGCGTTACCCAATTGACCGTTAGCTCCGGTAATTAAAATATTCATAACCGGTCCCTCCTGGAGGATTATAGAAGTATCATATTCAAAACCGATGGTAAATTGTGCTTAAATCTTAGGTATCATTTATGGCAGCTTACCCTAAGTTGATAACCATGAGAATTGTTCCATGCTAAAATCATAAAAAATGAGCGCGGCAATTCAATTACGGATGAATTGGGATATTCTTGATTGATTGGGATTTTGGTTAACCTTCCGGGGAATCTAGTTGTTTAAAACACTCATAACGACCGAATCGTGAAAACAACCATTACGAAATACTTCTGCCCGGAAAATGCCTTCTTGTACAAAACCTGCTTTTTGATAGCATTTTAAAGCCGCCAAATTATCTTGATCTACTCGTAACCAAAGCCGGTGCAAGTTTAGTTCGTTAAATCCAAAATCAATTAAGCATTGGGTGGCATTAGTTCCATATCCTTTACCCCACTCGCTTTTGTCTCCGATAAAAATTCCCAATTCCGCGCTACGATTTTTCCAGTCAATGTTCTTTAATTGAGCGCCGCCAATATGTTTGAGCTCTTTTGTAAAAATTGAAAAATGAAGTTCTTGGGACCTCTTTGCACTAATATTTTCATACCATTTTTCCAAATCACTTTTCGAAGTGGGAATTGAACCTAAATTGGTAAAATAATAAGTAATCTCCGGATCGTTCAGCCACAAATGGCGCTCCTTCAGATCATTGGATTCTAATCCGTTGATGATTATTTTATCTCCCAAAATCACGGCCTTCTCCTCCTGTAGATAGTAAATTTAAGGTTTAAAATTTCTAACCGCATCAATTACCTTTTCTTGATCTTCATGTCCCAAATCAGGGAAAATCGGAAGCGAAATGATACGTTTCCAGATTTCAGTAGCTACCGGACAAATGGATTTGATTTGCCGGTAGTATGGATGTAAATGAGCAGGCAAATAATGAACACCCGGGGTAATCCCGCGTTCCAACAAATGATTGATCATGCGATCCCGTGAGGTTTCATCGGGCAGTTTGATTTGATAAAGATGCCATGATGATTTCACATAGGCTCGTTCTTGAGGTAAAGTTAACCAATCAATGCCGGTCAATGCCCGATTATATTCGGCGGCGATATTTTGGCGGATTTGATTTAATTGACTAAGCCGTTTTAATTGGACCAGACCAATGGCAGCCGCAATATCACTCATATGATATTTAAACCCCATACTTTCAACCCAATATTTCCATTGATAACCATGCTTTTCCTCAGATCTGCCCCAGGTATCCCTGGATATGCCCAGCCAGCGCATTTCTTTAAACCATTTTTCAAACCATTCGTTCGTTCCCGTTATGGCTCCGCCTTCACCGCAGGTAAGATTCTTTACCGCGTGAAAGCTAAAGCAAGTAAAAGGCGCAATACTGCCAATCGGGTTTCCTTTATAAAAAGCTCCGCAGGCGTGAGCCGCATCTTCAACAAAAGTCAATCCATGATCGGCAGCCAGATTCATCAATTCATCCAGGTCGCAGGGATGGCCTGCCATATCTACGCCAATAATGGCGCGGGTTTTAGTGGATATTTTTTGGTCAACATCATCCGGATTTATATTGAGGGTATCCGCTAAAATATCTGCAAATACAGGTTTGGCTCCGCAGTAGGAGATTGAATGAACAGTCGAGATAAAGGTCATCGGAGTAACGATCACTTCATCATCCGGCTGGAGATTTAAAGTAGTCATAACCAGATGCAAAGCGGCAGTACACGAATTTAGAGCGACACAATATTTAGCTTTTATCTGTTCGGCAAATTTTTCCTCAAATTCATTGGTTTTCGGACCAAGCCCCAGCCAGCCGGAACGCATCACTTCCGTCACCGCTTGGATCTCTTCATCCGTGATTGAGGGTTTAAGAACCGGAATTGTCATTTTTATTACCCCTTTCCATACCAGTTATAGTGTATTATCAAAAAAAAAGAATGTGATAGGACTTGGGGTGGGTATATTGGCGGGAACTCAAGACGTGCAGAGGCTTTTGCTTTTTTATGCTTTTAGGATAAAACCGTTGCATTCAACACTTCATATAGTAGAACAAAGAACGGAACTACGATCACTACCACTATCACTATTGGATTGATTTTCAAAAAATCGACTGTAATGTATAAAAGAATGGGGATCAACCGAATAAATGGAATTTTTTAATTTTTTCAATCGGCCCAAAATATCATTGAAAAGTATTCAGGCTATTATTTTTGACTTTGATGGGGTTTTTACGGATAACAAAGTTATTGTTGATGAAGATGGAAAGGAATCAGTAACCTGTAATCGCGCTGACGGCCTTGGAATAAGAATGTTCCATGCCAAAGGAATTCCTTTATTAATCTTATCAACCGAGACGAATCCAGTGGTTGCTCAGCGCGCTAAAAAGTTAGTCCTTGATGTAATTCAAGGAATAGAAGATAAAAAGGCTGCCTTGTTGATTTATTGTCAGGAAAATAGGATAGATCCCCAAAATATAATGTATATCGGTAACGATGTTAATGATTACGAGGTAATGGGCATCGTCGGCTATCCGGTGGCTCCCAAAGACGCTCATCCCAAAATATGTCGCATTGCCAAATTGGTTTTAAGCAAAAAAGGTGGTCAGGGAGTCATCAAAGATTTGGCGGAAAAATTAATTAACTCATGAGGAGAGACTTTAATGTCAATTTTTATTATTGCGGAAATTGGCATCAACCATAACGGCGACCTGAATATTGCCAAAAAACTAATTAAAATAGCCAAGGAAACCGGTTGTGATGCGATTAAATTTCAAAAACGGACCATCGATAAAGTCTATACCAAAGAATTTCTTGATTCTCCGCGTGAAAGCCCTTGGGGAAATACTCAGCGTAATCAGAAAGAGGGCTTGGAGTTTGGCTTGATTGAGTATCAAGAAATTGACCGCTACTGTATAGAGAGCGGCATTGACTGGTTTGCCTCGGCGTGGGATTTGGAGAGCCAATATTTCTTGCGACAATTTAATTGTAAATATAACAAGATTGCCTCGGCTATGCTACTTTATCAACCATTATTAAAGGAAGTGGCCTGTGAGGGGAGACATACCTTTATTTCCACGGGGATGAGCGAGTTAAAAGACATTGAACAGGCCGTGGCAATTTTTCGCGCCGCAGATTGTCCTTTTGAATTAATGCATTGCGTATCAACCTACCCAATGGAAGATGAAGATGCCAATCTAAACCGCATTAAAACCCTACGGGAAACATTTCAATGTGATGTCGGCTATAGCGGGCATGAAGCAGGATTATCCGTTTCCTATGCCGCGGCGGCTTTAGGAATTACCTCGTTGGAACGGCATATCACCCTTGACCGGGCAATGTATGGATCAGATCAAGCCGCTTCATTGGAGCCTAACGGATTGCGGATGCTGGTCGGAGCAGTGCGAAAGATTGAACAGGCAATGGGTGATGGCGCAATTGCGATGATGCCTAAAGAAGTATCGATCAGCAAGAAGTTAAGGGCCCATTATTTAATCTGAATTAAGAAGATGAGACAAGTCAATGAATGCATGTTATCTTTGCGGAGAAAAATCTTTTCAGAAAAGACCAGGCAGAGTTCGGGACAACGAAAATTTGGACATTTTGGAGTGCCGCTCTTGCGGACTGGTCTTTTTATCATCGTTTGACCATATAACACCCGGCTTTTATGAGAATTCCCAAATGGACGGTGAGGACGCCAGTATTGAAAACTGGGTTCACGAAACGGTCAAAGATGATCAACGGCGGTTTAATACGTTTCAATCGTTGATAACTAATAAAACGGTTTTGGATTTTGGGTGCGGCAACGGCGGATTTTTGTTGCAGGCCCAAAAAGTAGCTGCTAAAGTGGCCGGGATAGAACCGGAACGAAGACTAAAACCATATTTTAAAAAACAGCAATTGCCCGTTTACTCAAACTTGGGCGAAATTGAGCAGCTTTTCGAGGTGATTACACTTTTTCATGTCTTGGAACACCTTCCCGATCCGCTAAACGTGTTGCAACAAGTAGCGGCTCGATTGGAACCGGGAGGTTGTATTATTATCGAAGTACCCAATGCCGACGATATATTGTTGAAAGTTTATGAAAGCGACGCTTTTGCCAATTTTACCTATTGGAGTTGCCATTTGTTTTTATTTACTGCGGCAACCTTATCCTTACTGGCAAAAAAAGCCGGGCTTCAAATCAATTATATTAAGCAAATTCAAAGATATCCGTTATCCAATCATCTCCACTGGTTATCCCGAAAGAAGCCCGGAGGTCATATTCGATGGAGTTTTCTTGATAGTAAGGAACTGCATGACGCGTATGAGAAACAATTAGCTTCAATTGGCGGTTGCGATACTTTAGTTGCCAGCTTTGGGGTGGGCCATGATTAAAAATCTAGGAATAATGCAAGGAAGATTGCTTCCGAAGTATCAAGGGCGTTACCAAGCTCATCCGGTTGGCTATTGGCAAGGTGAGTTTCAAATTGCCTCCAACTTAGGGCTTTCTTTGATCGAGTTTATTCTCGATTTTGATCAATCCGAAAAAAATCCCTTGCTGAATCAATCGGGGTTGGAGGAAATCCGGAAAGTTTCAGAACAAACCGGGGTACAAGTCAAGACAATTTGTGCGGATTATTTGATGGAAGCGCCCGTGCATAGTGAATGTGATTGGGTTGCAGCCGAAAGTCGCGAGATGCTTTGCCGGCTGTTAAAAAATGCTTCCCAAATAGGGGTTACCGATATTATCATTCCTTGCGTCGACAAATCCGCTTTGAAAACCGAATCCCAAATGCTTCGGTTTGTCAAGAACATTCGTTCCGTTAGGACTGTCGCTGAAAAGCTTGATATCAATCTGGCATTAGAGACGGACTTACCGCCGAAAAAGTTTTTATCGCTTTTAGAGACATTGGACTCCGGTATATTCACGGTGAATTACGATACGGGAAACAGCGCCGCCTTGAATTATGACCCGGCTGAAGAATTAGCCGTTTATGGTGGACGGATCTCGGAAGTTCATCTGAAAGACCGGGTACGCGGGGGAAATTCCGTCGAATTGGGCAAAGGAGACGTTAATTTCCAAAAAGTTTTTACCACTTTAGCGCAAACTGGGTTCCGCGGCTCTTTCATTATGCAGGCATACCGAGATGAAGAAGGAATTCAAATTTTTAAGCAGCAATTGGAATGGATCATTCCCGTGATCGATGATTGGAACCGCCAAAGTGAAGAAATTTTGTAAGGATGATGCTTAATGCATATTATGGCGATTATACCGGCACGAAGCGGTTCAAAAGGAGTACCCGGAAAAAATATCAAACAACTAGGCGGCTTTCCATTGATTGCCTATTCAATTATTGCCGCCAAGCTGGCTGCCAAAATTGACCGGACTATCGTTTCGACAGACTCGGAAGAGATAGCTGAAATATCCAGGGAGTATGGGGCAGAAACCCCCTTTTTACGCCCGCCTGAACTGGCACAGGACCATTCGACCGATATCGATTTTATGCGCCACACCACTCAGTGGTTGCAAGATAACGAGGGCTTTATCCCGGACTATCTGGTTCAACTTCGTCCGACTACTCCGTTACGAAATCCGCAATTGGTGGACAGGGCAATTGCCGAAATCACCAAGCGACCGGAGGCTACTTCATTGCGTTCCGCGCACCCCGCCCCGGAATCTCCGTTTAAATGGTTTCAAAAAGATGAATCCGGGTATTTTAAAGGACTCTTGGCGGGTTTTAGTAATGATTTTTTAAACAATCCCCGTCAAAGGTTTCCCGATGCCTATATTCCGGATGGCTATGTGGATATTATCAAGCCGGCCTTAATACTGAGTTCCGGTCTGCTATACGGTGAGCGAATGATCGGCTTTATCTCGCCAATTTGTACCGAAGTTGATACTATGAACGATTTTGACTTTCTGGAATATGATCTCAAGAGGAACGGCCATTTGTTATGGGAGTATTTAAAAGGGTTTTATCCAAGGAGGAGTCCCGAGCATGTCCGGATTTAAGTTCAGCATTGTTCCCAGAACCGTACCGCAAATCACCACCAAATACCGGCGCATTGTTACCAAGATCCCGGTGCCGGAAAGTATTGAATTTTTGAAGGAACTGGATCGATATGAATCAGTGTCCATGCATGGTCAATTGCCGGTAGTCTGGGATCGAGCACAAAATTTTTCAGTTTATGATGCCTGGGGTAATCAATGGATCGATTTTACCAGCACGATCTTTGTGACCAATGCCGGTCACGGAAATCCGCGAATCGTGAAATCACTGCAAGAAGTGTTGTCTAAACCGCTTTTACACACCTATACGTACGCTAGTAAGGAACGGACGGAGTATTTAAAATATTTGATTGAACATACGCCCAGCCAATTTGAGAAGGCCTTTTTGGTATCCGCCGGTACGGAGGCCACTGAAGCGGCCTTAAAACTGATGCGGATGTATGGCTGGAAACATGGCAAGAAACGTCCCGGGGTCATCTGCTTTGAGGGCAATTGGCACGGCAGAACCATGGGAGCGCAAATGATGGGGGGAAATACCGCTCAGAAAGAATGGATCGGCTATTTGGATCCCAATATCCATTACCTGCCTTTTCCATATCCCTGGTGTGAAGAGGCTGCCAATGATCCCAAGGCTTATTTTGAGCGGACTATCGCCGCGCTGATCCATAAGTCCGGTATCGATGCGGATGGCGATCTCTGCGGCTTCATGATTGAAACCTATCAAGGTTGGGGGGCTGTTTTTTATCCTCCAGAGTATATTCAGGCTATTGCCAAATTTGCCGGACAGCATCGGCTATTGATCGCTTTTGATGAAATGCAATCCGGTTTTGGTCGGACCGGGAAGTTGTTTGGTTATATGAATTATGGGATTGAACCCGACTTGATCAGTTGCGGAAAAGGAGCCGGATCGAGCCTGCCGTTATCTATTGTTTTGGGCCGGGCCGAGATTATGGACCTGCCTGAAATCGGTTCCATGAGTTCGACCCATTCCGCCAATCCAATGGTCTGCGCCGCCGGGAAAGCCAATCTACAAGCTTTATTGGAGGATGGGATCATCGAAAGCTCCATTCCTTTGGGCGAACTGTTTCATGAACGGCTCCAGGCAATTCAAAAGAAATATCCGCAACATCTACGTTACGTCTTGGGCAAAGGGATGGTAGCCGCTTTGCTGTTTTATAATCATGACGGCAACCCGCTTCCAGAACTTTGTTCCGCTATTTGTGAAACGGCAATGCAAAAAGGATTATTGTTGGTATGCACCGGACGCGAATCGGTCAAATTGGCCCCGCCCCTGACGATTTCAGAGGAAGCGCTTTTAGAAGGAATTGAAACTTTGGATGAGGCCATTGGGGAAGTAATCGAGGTCCGACAATGATCAGCGGATACCGGCATACCGGATTGGTGGTCCGGAATTTGGAAAAATCGCGGGCTTTTTATGAAAATATTTTAGGATTACAGTTATGGAAACAAGCGGTGGAAACCGGACCATTCATTGAAGCAGTCGTTGGGATTCCCGGAGTCGTCTTGGAATGGGTTAAACTCATAACTCCGGATGCTTCTCTGCTGGAATTGCTGCAATATCATACCTGCTCCGATAATGGCGAATATATAGCGATTCAACCGGCGAATAAGCTGGGTTGTTCCCATATTGCTTTTTCCGTCAAGGATATCGATGCTTTATACAAAACCTTTATTGAACACGGTTTTTATTGTAATAGTGGACCGCAAACCTCTCCCGATGGTACGGTTAAAGTACTATACTGCCATGACCCGGACGGCATTATTTTAGAAATGGTTGAAGAATGTTGAGGCTAAGGAGCAAGAGGTATTATGGACCTTAACCTGATAAAAAAGCGCATATTGATAACGGGATCTTCCAGAGGGATCGGGCTGGCGATTGCCAAAGCCTTTTTGGAAGAAGGCGCCAACGTAGTTTTAACCAGCAGAAAGCAAAGCGATCTTGACCGCTTACGGAACGATTTATCCGGAAAATTTTCTCCCGGGTCTATTTTACCTTTAGCCTGTGATTTAGCGGATCTCCATCAGATTTTGAACCTGAGGGAGCGAATATTGGCGGAATGGAACGGTTTGGATATTCTGATCTCAAATTTAGGCAGTGGGAAGAGCGTATCCGATCCGATTCCGCCCATTGCCAACTTTGAAGCGGTATTTCAGTTAAACTTTGATTCCGCGGTCAATGTTTCCCGAGAATTCTTTCCACTGATCAGGAATTCCGGGGGTAACATACTGTTTATTGCATCAATAGTCGGTATTGAGGCTTTTGGGGCTCCGGTAGATTATTCAGTGGCCAAAAGCGCCTTGATATCCTATTCAAAAAATTTGGCCAGAAAAGCAGCGGCCGAGGGAGTAAGGGTTAATTGTATTGCGCCCGGCAATGTATACTTTGACGGAGGTAGCTGGGATGAAAAAATTAAGGCAAATCCTAAGCGGATACAAACATTGATTGAAACAACCGTCCCGATGCGTCGTTTCGGAAAACCGGAAGAGATCGCTTCGGCGGCGGTTTTTTTGGCCTCGGAGCGTTCTTCCTTTACCACCGGCGTCTGTCTGGTAATTGACGGCGGGCAGACCGTAAGTATTTTTTAAAATCAGGAAGGCGAAAAATGAAGAATATTTTTGATTTATCCGGCAAGATTGTGGTGATTACCGGTGGGGCGGGATTCCTGGGTCAAAAGCATGCCGAAGCGATTGCCGAGTTTGGCGGCATTCCGGTGCTTATTGATCTGAATCAAATTCAAATCGACAACGTTTTAGAAAGCTTACAAAGCAAATATCGGACCCAGGCTGCCGGATTTGTGGCCGATATTACTCAGGAACAGCAAGTTGAGGAAAGCTGTTATAAAATTAAACAGCGGTTTGGCAAAATTGATGGATTAGTGAATAACGCGGCCAATAATCCTAAAGTCGATGATAGTAATCGGTTGCAAAATGCCTCCCGGTTGGAAAATTTTCCGCTCGAACAATGGAATATGGACTTGGCGGTTGGTTTAACCGGCTCTTTTCTCTGTTCCAAATATTTTGGAACATCAATTGCCTCAACCGGCGGCGGAAGTATCATTAACATTGCATCAGACCTTGGTGTGATCGCTCCCAATCAAAATCTTTACAAGCGGGAGGGTGTTGCGGAGCAATTGCAAAGCGTCAAACCGGTAAGCTATTCGGTTGTTAAAACCGGAATCATTGGTCTTACAAGATATCTAGCCACTTACTGGCCGGAAAAGGGAGTCCGTTGCAACGCAATTTGTCCCGGGGGCGTTTACAATGGCCAAGGTGAAGAATTTGTAATGCGCATCAGTTCACTCATTCCGATGGCCCGGATGGCGAAACCGGATGAATTGACAGGCGCCGTGGTGTTTTTATCTTCAGAGGCATCATCCTATGTAAATGGGGCGACGATTATCGTGGATGGCGGCCGAAGCGTTTGGTAAGAAAATAAGCGCAACAAAGAATATTGCGAAAGCCTGATAACTTCTTTAGGGTCAGGAAATACAATATCGAATGGTTAAAAATAAAGGAGATATCAAAATGTCGATAGCTCAGAAAATTCAAATGGGGTTAGATGCGATCAAAGGGAAAACTTATCTGGAAATCGGCGTCGCTAGCGGAACCACTCTTACTGCAATAAAGGCAGGAATGGTCATTGGGGTTGATCCGGTGCCTCCATCGCCCCAAATTAAAAATATACTTTCGGAAAATGTTCAGTATTTTCAAACTATCAGTGATGAATTTTTTTTGAATCATGTCAAGATTATTGAAGACCATGGCCTTGATATCGCTTATATTGATGGTTTGCATAGCTACCAACAGTCTTTGCGAGACGTCGAAAATTGCCTGCATTATCTAAAGCGGCCGGGAATCATTTTTATGCACGATTGTAACCCCAGAAATCTGGGATTGACTTCTGCCGGTTGTAGCGGCGAAGCATGGAAAACTATTGTTCATTTGCGTGCAACTCGCCCGGATCTTCGCGTGTTTGTGCTTGACTATGATTATGGTCTGGGTATTGTTTGCTATGGCTCACCTGAGAATCGGCTCGCTTTTTCAGCGGATGCAATTAGCAGTATGACTTTTGATGATTTGGCCGATAGCAGAGAGGCGTTTCTTAACCTAAAGTCTGCGGATTATCTGGAAGACTTTTTAAAAACCGTTATCAATTGATGGATAAACGGATAGACAGTAAGCGTTGATAGGTTTCCCAATGGTGTTGAAAGAATAAAATTTTGATTATATAAGTTGAATTAAATAATTTGAAAAAATCAAGACTTTGTATAGGCCAACTGTTGGTCTAGACCTCTCTCTTGCTCTCCCCCAACGAAGCATTTCAAGAATGTTGATTCAGTGGGAGAGTAAC
>WSSedL1CaDRAFT_10001211_pt1 | contig 15773 bp, 16 predicted proteins | sample WetSurSL1Cattail_FD_9464 | JGI IMG/M metagenome (IMG submission 9464)
CTGTCCTATAGAGCCTTATGTACCGTTACGTAATGCAACTTAGCGAAAGCGGCTCCTATATGGAAACATTTCTTTCCCGGTCTTGGCACTATCTTTACTAGGCTGAACTGTTTCAGCTGTATCAAACTGTCCGCAATCATTATCAAAACATAATTGCATAATTATGAAACTTATAATATAATGAAAAATAAAATTCCAAATTTCAAATATGCAACGCGATATGTAATGCGAAGAAAGAGGATTGTCTATGCGTGATACGAAAGTAGTTAAATTTGGCGGCACGTCACTTGCCGATGCAAATCAATTTAAGAAAGTAGCCGATATCATTCATGCGGATAAGACCAGGCGTTTTGTTGTTGCCTCCGCTCCCGGCAAACGTTTCCCTGAGGATACAAAAATAACAGACATGCTTTATAGCTGTTATGATAAGGCCTCCAAGGGTGAGAACTTTGATAGTGAATTCAATGCAATTGAAGAACGCTACAACGTAATTATTAAGGATTTAAGTCTTGATTTATCTCTTGATGAAGAATTCAAATATATTAAGGCCTCTTTTGCACACAGCGCAGGACGTGATTATGCTGCAAGCCGTGGTGAGTACCTCAACAGTATCGTTCTTGCGAGATATCTAGGTTTCCCCTTCCTTGATACAGTAGGTCTTCTCTACTTTAATGAAAGCGGTGAGTTTGATCTTGACAGAACCATATCAACGCTTACTCCAAAGCTTGCCACACTCGAGTATGCTGTAATTCCGGGTTTCTATGGCAGTATGCCTAACGATACAATTAAGACCTTTTCACGCGGTGGTTCCGATATAACCGGTTCCATCGTAGCAAGAGCTGCCAATGCTCAGCTCTATGAGAATTGGAATGATGTCAGCGGCTTTCTGATTTGTGACCCGCGAATTGTTAAGGACCCTAAGCCGATAACCACCCTCACCTACAGAGAACTCAGAGAATTATCCTATATGGGCGCTACTGTATTTCATGAAGATGCTATCTTCCCGGTTCGTACCATGGGTATTCCGATTAATATCAAGAACACCAACCATCCGGAAGATCCGGGAACCATGATTGTTTCTCAAACTGTTGACTCAAGTAAATATGTCATCACCGGTATCGCAGGTAAGAAGGGCTTCTCTGCTATTACAATCGAAAAGGACATGATGAACAGCACGGTAGGCTTTGGACGAAATGTTCTCCGCGCTTTGGAAAAGAGCAACCTCTGCTTTGAACATATGCCTTCCGGAATTGATACCTTAAGTGTTATTGTTAATACAGATTCAATCAAGGGTAAGGAGAAGATTGTTCTGGATGAAATTACCACGAGAACGCACCCCGATCATATGGAAATTGAGGATAATCTTGCTTTAATCGCCGTCGTTGGCAGGGGAATGAGAAAAGCACGAGGTACTGCCGCTAAGATTTTCACTGCACTTGCGCAGGCAAAGGTTAACATTAAGATGATAGATCAGGGTTCCTCTGAGCTAAGTATTATCATCGGGGTCTCCGAAGAGGATTTTGAAGAAGCCATGAGTGCAATCTATAACATCTTTGTTCAATAACCAAAAATAACTATTGTATTTTTATATTCAATTTATTATAATTAACGCTTGGATAGGTTTTTTATTCAGACAGATCGATAAATTGATTTGCAGGTCGTAAAGAACCACAATTGAATTAATTAATGATTTAATTGTCATGAACTTAATTTTTCAGCGAGACAATGGCGTCTGAAAAAATGAGAATTTGTTTTTATTCTCATTTTTTTGACGCCATTTTTTATGTAATAGGAAATTGCGTCCTATTACATAAAAACGCTCCGCATAGCGAACTGTGTTCGCTTTGGGGTGCGCACCTCGCGTCAGATTTATCCATAGGTTTGTATTAGAAATTTATCCACGTCGTTAACAAAAGATTCATAGAAAATTCCATGCTGCAGGTCATTCAAAGGGGAAGCGGCTGCGGAAGAAGGTAAATCAACTTCCGAATAAGCATGAGAAGTCTGTATTCTGATCTAGTACATGAAAAAAGGCAACTTACCGAAGTAAAGGCGCTTCGGGACCGCTCGAACAAAACAAGGAGGTTTTTGTATGAATGGATTGAATGGCGCGGATATGGCATTTGTCATATTCTCCGCGGCTCTTGTTATGCTAATGGTACCGGGATTAGCATTATTTTATGGTGGCATGGTTAAGAGTAAAAACGTATTAAGCACGACACTACACAGCTATGCTGCTCTGGTCGTGATATCGGTACAATGGGTATTCATAGGCTACTCGTTAGCCTTTGGTCCTGATAAGTTTGGGATTATCGGTGGTTTGGATTTTGCATTTTTAAAAAATGTAGGAATGGCAGCAAATGCATCCTATTCGTCAACCATACCGCAGTTATTATTCACAATCTTTCAGATGATGTTTGCTGTCATTACGGCAGCCGTAATCTCGGGAGCATTCGCTGAACGTATGAGATTTCCTGCTTTTATACTTTTTATTCTGTTTTGGACAACCTTAGTATATGATCCGATTGCTCACTGGGTCTGGGGCGATTCCGGTTGGTTAAAACAACTCGGTGTCTTAGATTTTGCAGGGGGAAATGTAGTTGAAATCAATTCCGGTGTGTCGGGACTGGTAGCTGCTATTATCTTGGGAAAGAGAAAGAAGACCAGACCGGATCCTCACCATGTTCCTATGGCAATCCTTGGTGGCGGAATTCTATGGTTCGGCTGGTTCGGTTTTAATGCAGGTAGTGCACTCGCCATGAACGGTGTTGCCGTGAATGCATTTTTAACCACCAATACATCCGCTGCCGCAGGTGCAATTGCTTTTGTTACCTGTGAGTGGCTTATTAACAAAAGGCCAACAACTCTGGGAACCATCAGCGGTGCAATTGCAGGACTTGTTGCAATCACTCAGGGTGCAGGTTATGTAACACCGCTTTCCTCTTTCATCATCGGACTCATCGGAGGCGCTGCAAGCTTCTTTGCAATCGCTCTCATGAAGACCAAGCTTGGTTATGATGATGCACTGGATGCCTTCGGGTGCCATGGTATCGGTGGGTTCTGCGGCGCAATCGCTACTGCCGTATTTGCTACCAAGGCTGTCAACGAAAATGGCGCTAACGGTTTATTACATGGTAATTTTCGTCTTATGGGAGTTCATTTGATTGCAATTGCAGCCTGTGCTTTATACTCTGCCGTCATGACCTTTGTAATTCTAAAAGTGATCAGCTTATTTGTAAAATTAAGAACTGATGATAATGAGGAAGCTTCCGGACTCGATGTCGCTCTTCACGGAGAAGCTGCTTATAATATCTATAACCGATAAGCCTGACATTGATAAAGCCTTCAGATTATGATATAATAATCCTATCAGACAAGGAGGGATGATTATGAGCGATATTATGACAAAAGTGGATATCATTACTTCACCTAACAAGCTTGATGACTTAATCGACGCATTAAACAAAATCGGAATTACAGGCATGACTGTATCTAATGTTTTGGGATGTGGCGTACAGAAGGGTCATAAAGAATATTACCGTGGAATGTCAGTGGATATTAAATTACTGTCCAAGGTTAAGATTGAAATTGTCATATGTGAGGTACCTGTGGATCTATTAGTTGAAACCGCCAAGAAGGTATTACATACCGGCAATATAGGTGATGGCAAGATATTCGTATACGATGTACAAAATGTAATCCGTATCAGCAATGGCGCTGAGGGACTAGAAGCTCTTAAGTAATACAAGTAAAAATCCTCTTAGGTGAATCAATTAACTCATCTAAGAGGATTATTTTATTTGTTATCTGATAGTTGCTTCTGCAAAATATTATTTTCTATCGCTATTCCGATTTGATTGGCTATTAAAGAAAGAAACATCGAATGATACTCCGAAAAATAATTCTTCTCCTTATGCTGCACAACGATAAATCCCAATAACCGGTTATCAACATTAATCGGCACACCCAAACAAGAATATACCTCCTCCTCTTTCTTCTGACCGGTGTAAACTCTATAAATATTCTTGCAGATTCACAAAAAATGTGAAGACATTCGCAGCTTACTCTCGTTTATATCCATGAAAAGAATAGGAGTGCCAAATCAAAAACGTAAGGAGGAACAGCATGAAACTCATTCGATTTCTATCTGTAACAGCTGTACTTATTCTATCATTGACTGTAATGAAGAATCTGATAGCCTTCATCAAGAAGAAAAAGAAAAGCCGTATGGCAAAAGTCATTGCATAATTCGCATAATTCGGAATGAAAATATTTATTCAAAGTTGAAGACAAATGCTCTATACTATCGTTATAATATTTGAAGAGCTTGTATTACATCAAAGAATTATCGTTACATTTTCACAGACATACTCATCGAGGGGAGGCGGGAATAATCAACAATGAGCAATATTATGAACATCTGATCGATCAATATCAGAATCTAATCTACTCTGTTTGCTATAAGATTGTTAGAGATTATTTTGATGCTGAGGATCTTGCCCAAGAGACCTTCCTTTCCGCTTACAAGCATTTACCTGACTTCGATAGGCAGTATGAAAAAGCATGGCTATGTCGGATTGCAACCAATAAATGTCTTGATTTTATCAAACGGTCAGACCGCCAGAGCATTCCTACCGAGGATGAATATTTCACAGCACAATCAGATCACTCACCATCGCCGGAAGAAAGTGTTATGGAAATCGAAATCAAGAACCAGCTTTCCGATCGGTGTCACAGATTAAAACCTCCCTACCGCGACATAGCACTCGATTATTTTTACAGCGAATTATCCGCAGCAGAGATTGCCGAAAATACCGGTAAGAATATCAAAACAGTACAGACCCAGATTTACCGTGCAAGAGCATTACTTCAGAAAACATACCGAAAGGGGGCATATAACAATGAATGAAAATGAACATATTTCGAAAGAAACTTTTCTGGCATTTCAATGTGATATGTTGAAGCCTTCTGAAATTCAAAAGCTACTGGAACATACCTGTTCTTGCGATTTCTGTGCAGACCAGTTAACTTCAGTTATATCAGAAGATATCCTCAAGGCCCCCAAGGACATGAAAGCCAATATTTTAAAGGCTGCCCGACGGCCTGAAGTACAAATTGCGATAAAAGCCCGCGAAACCACGAAACGTATGCAATTGTTGCTATACAGTCTTAAGGTATGTACTGCAACGATCTGCGCTCTACTGCTCTTGTTGATTACGATGAATATTACCCTTGCACCTAATACGCCAAACACCACAGGGGTTATTACTTCAGTAGATAAGCATAGTGATATCAACAAGTCCTTGACTTCTGCTATCAGAGATGGTGTCAATAAAATAAATAACCGCATGTTGGACTTCTCCAACAGCATTATAAATAAGGAGGTAACTGATTATGATCAGAAAGAAAAGTAGTTTCTTAACATTTTGTTTTTCATTTATGCCCGGTGCCGGTCAAATGTATATGGGCTTCATGAAGCGTGGTCTTAGCCTGATGTCCGGTTTTTTCCTGCTGATATGCTTTGCCGTCTGGCTTCAACTGAGCCCTTTAATATTTGCCTCGGTGGTCATATGGTTTTATGCCTTTTTTGATACCTTCAATCTTCGTTCCATGCCGGATGATGAATTCTATGCCCTCGAGGATGATTATCTCCTTGATCCGGAGATTGGCAAGTCCGGTGCAAAATTCATTCAGGGTAAGTTCAGAATTTTCTTCGCAGTTGCACTTATTCTTATTGGATTTGTTATTTTATGGAATAACATCTGTGACTTATTCTATAATATCCTACCCTATCAATTGGTAAATGTATTAAGATCTTTTGGTCAGAATTTCCCTCCGCTTCTGCTTGGACTTGGTATCATTGCACTGGGTATCATTCTCATACTTGGTAAGAAGAAAGAGTTAGATGCAATGGATCAACAGGATAGACTCGAAGATAAAGGAGGAGATAGGTAATGACAAGAAACCACAGAGTAGGTACCTTCACCCTGGGTAGTATGCTGGTTACCTTCGGGATCCTTTTTCTGCTGCATATATTTAATGTAGGTATTACCTTTGATATTATTTTCAAATTATGGCCCTTTATCTTAATATTTCTTGGCGTAGAGATATTAATCGCTAATTTCATTCAAAGAGATGATAAAATTCTTTATGATAAGGTTGCTATTTTCCTAACCATAGTACTCTCCTTCTTTGCAATGGGAATGGCACTGATCGAGACCTGTATCGCTATATCCGATATCCATTATAATATTCGCTTTTAATACCGGACATTTCGTTCCGATATGATTTAGCATATTAAATGTATACCTTGTGGGCTGTCGCAAAGTCACTGTCATTATCTTAAGACAATGATTTTGCGACAGCCCCTGTTTTTCTATTTACTCAATTTCGTCAGTTGGTATCGTACCTACAATTTCTGTGTCTTTGGCAATTTATTCACTATCAATATTCATATGCCAACATAATTTTCTTACCCACTATCTCCAACATTAATCACTCGACTAGTAGGTGGTACATTAGTGCTTTCTGCACATGACGCCTATTTTCAGCTTGATCAAGGAGATCATCCATATGTTTATCTGCTGTCTCCTCTGAGATTTCATCTCCCAGATGCATAGGCATATCGTGCATTACAATTGCATGACTGCCGGCCAGAAGTGTTTCATTTAGCTGATATGGAAGCATTTTGTTAATAATTACAGTCCTCTTATCCTCAAAATCCGGTAAACCAAAATACTCCATATCGACCCAAGTATCCGTATATATGACATCCATAGAAGATATTCGGGTGCGGAGCATTTCAGGTGTACTGTCTGTAGGAATGACAACATAATTACCATTTTTTATTTTTTTCTCAAAAAAGGAGGATGTAATGTTGGTGTCATTCACCAGTGGCGTGAAGCCATACACGGTTCCGCCGACAATTGATATAATCTCCAGCAAGGAATGAAAGACGTTATTTCTTGCCCCGATATAGAGAATTTCAATTGTATTTTTATTAATCTTCTCTTGTATGGTTAATAAATCAGCAAGAGCTTGACAGGGATGAAAGGTATTATCACATCCATTGATCAGTGGTACAATTGACGCTTTTTCCATAATTTCAAGCATGGAATTTTGCTTTAAACGCATCATTATTACATCAGCATTTCTTCCGATATACTTTAATTCGGATTTGATATCCCCGATAGAAAAATTATTATCCTTCCAATTTTGACAATAATAGGTACCACCAAGTTCTGTGATTCCTGTAGCGAAGGATAGGTAAGTTCTTGTCGAAGTTTTCTCAAACAGCATATAAAGCTTCTTTCCCTTCAGACTATTTTCGTAGTGCTCCGGGTGCTGCTTCATATCGATGGCAAGCTTAATCAGGTGATTAATCTCCTCTTTTGTATAATCTTGAAAATTAATAAAATGTTTCATATTGCAACTCCTCCTTGTTTGCTAAATGTATATTTATACATTTAATTAAAGATATTATACATTATGGTTCTTATATATGCAACAATAATGTATTATTATTCGTTTGTATAAGTTGCTTTGGTTGCCTTTACTATCCGAATAGTATTCTCTTTTATCTAAAGAGCACCGTTTTTTATAAATAATCTTAGTAAATATAATCTTATTAGACATAATTATATTAGACACAATTTGAATAAACATAATTTAACAAATATAATTTAATGGACATAATTAATAGATATAATTTAATAGACATAATTTAATAGACATAATTTAATAGACATAATTTAATGGACATAATTTAATAGACATAATTTAATGGACATAATTCAATGGACATAATTTAATAGACATAATTTAATGGACATAATTCAATGGACATAATTTAATAGACATAATTTAATGGACAAAATTCAATAGACATAATTTCAATGGACATAATCTCAATGGACATAATCTCAATGGACATAATCTCAATGGACATAATTTCAATGGACATAAATGCTTATATTTTATTGCATATCCTTGAATTATGATAATAATTTTTACAGATAATAATTAGACAAAATACATGCTTAGAATATTAGAGCTACATCTTTACCAAGATGTGCGCAGCAGAATGGAGGTAAGTATGGGTGTTTCACATAAAGGAGCAATTTCGTTGGGGTTATTGTATATTCCGGTTGGCTTATATACCTCAACCAGAGAGAATGATATCAAATTTAATCAACTCTGTATCGATACGAAGGAGCGGGTGAAATATAAGAAATATTGTCCAAGCTGTAATAAGGAAGTGAAGACCGAGGATATCATTAAGGGTTATGAGTATGAAAATGATAAATATGTCATAATGACCGAAGATGAAATAGAGAAAATAAAGACAAAGAAGGATAAAACCATTCATGTGCTGCGGTTTGTAAAGTTGTCTGAGATCGATTCCATCTATTATGAGCGCAATTATTACGCAATACCCGAGACCGGAGCTGAGAAGGCCTTTGAGCTTCTGCGGACCGCTATGCTATCCGAGCAAAAAGTAGCTCTGGCTAAAACCGTGATTGGGACAAAAGAGAATCTGATTGTGCTGTATCCGACTGAGGATGGGATTATTGCCAAGACTTTGTTCTATCAAGATGAGATTGCCACCGTACCAAAACAGATTACCCACACTGAACTAAACGAGGCTGAGGTAACTATGGCAAAGACCCTAATTAACTCCATGACCGGGCCCTTCGAGGCTTCCATGTATAAGGATGAATATCAGGAACGCTTACGGGATGCCATTATGCAGAAAATTCATGGAGAAGATATTGTTGCTGCGGATACCTCTGCGCCAAGTAACGTAATTGACTTAATGGAAGCTCTGCAGCGAACCCTCGCTATGTCACAGGAACAGAATTTGAGTGGGACCGCCTGATGGATCTGTTTATTGAAAAAAATATAAAACCGATGCTGATCTCAGAGATGACAGAGCCCTTTAACGATCCCGACTGGATTTATGAACTTAAGCTGGATGGTATCCGCTGCATCGCCTATCTCGGTGATGATACAGACCTGCGTAACAAGCGTAATGACCTGCTTCTTCCAAAGGTACCCGAACTATCCAAAATTAATAAATTTGTCAGAGAACGGTGCATACTGGATGGTGAACTGGTCATTCTTAAAAATGGTGTACCTGACTTCTTTGAGTTGCAGAAAAGAGCACTAACATCGAATCAATTTAAGATACAATTATCTTCGGAAAGCTTTCCTGCCTGCTTTATCGCATATGATATCCTGTACCGTAAGGACACTCAGCTTACCGATATTCCATTACTGGAACGCAAAAAATTGCTGTCTGAAACTGTGCTCGAGGATCCGCAGCTGGCTATCAGTCGATATATCCCCGAGAAGGGCATTGAACTATTTTCCGTAGCAAAAAATCAGAGGCTTGAGGGAGTTGTAGCGAAGAGAAGTAACAGTAGATATTATTTTGATAAACGTACGAAGGACTGGATTAAATTCAAATTCCTTGCCGACCAAGATTATGTCGTGTGCGGCTATATCGTCAAGGAAAAGGGCATTACAAGCGTAATACTGGGTCAGTATAATAATAGGGAATTGATTTATCAAGGACATGTAACCTTTGGTGTAAAGTACGGCGATTTGAAAAGGTTGATTCAGACGGAGCAATGTCCCTTTTCAGTCCTCCCACCGGGTAATGAAGGCGCTGTCTGGCTAAAACCTGAGCTGGTATGTGTGGTTCAGTATATGCCAAATGAAAGAGGCACTCTACGACAACCGGTGTTTAAAGGCTTTCGAAATGACAAGGAGTCCGAAGAATGTCAGGTGAAAATATGACATTCTTCGGGCTCCAATTTACACAATCTCATTTTTTGAAAAAGGATTTAATACCAAAAAATATGAGTACAATACCAACTGCACCATTTAAAAGCTGTATGATAATCTCCGGTAAAAATCCGCTGATACAGCTGCCAAGAATTGCGACACCTGATAAGAAAAATAAGGTCGCTAAGACACAGCCCAATCCAAAGAAGAACAGCTGCCTTTTTGACAGCTTTCTTTCGACTACCTGCGAAGAGAATACCCCGCTCCAGAAGATGATTGTTAATGGATTAGAAGCCGTCAATATTAAACCCTGTAGAAATAAATTATGATAAGTTAACTGCCGAAATAATTTAATATCAGGCAAAATTGTAATATGAAATATTCCTAATATGGTTGTTAGCCCAAATAGGATTAATACAATTCCTCCGAAGATCTTTACAACGACTTTAACTCCTTCTCTCCCGATGAATGCCGCAATTCCAAATCCAGCCAAGGTTATGTACAAAGCATCAATCAGTGCAATTGCCATAACCAGCGACAATCCGACGAAAAGTCCCTGTGCTGTTGCTGTTGTAAAAACCAGTAAGCACATTGGACCGACTGCAAGCTGCAGCAGCATTCCGAATCTAAAGCCCTTCCAGATCATACTTAACCCCTTCCTGCGCAGGCCTTCTGCGTATATAAAGTATATGCCGAGATTTACGCAGGCACATACTTTACGAGTGAAAGATTTGTAAAATCTTTCACTCTTTCCTCCTGAATATCTAATTTTTTCCACCAGTCTATTTAATTACCAGACATCCGATAGCCTTTAGAAAGTCATCCCACGATAAATTTATGGCATATACTCCATATCCATTTCCATTGTACATAAATTTCGCGTAATATTTATCTGTTTCTTCTATGTCTTTATAATGAGCTATCATCATTTTAGTTCCATTTATCTCTGATGGCTTTAGCTTTGAATCATAGCCTTCAATGATACTTGTTAAACCAGAGTAAGGCAGATTACCTTTTGATAATACGATAGTCAGCTTTTGTTGTTCATCATCGCTTTGATAAGTAAAATCGTTATTATCAAAATAAATTCCTCTTGTTTTGTTTCTATATATCCCCTGGGTACCTCCTGTATCCCACTCTTTTAATTTAGGCAAGACGTCCTCTATGGATATGGATACATCATAATAATCTAATAATTTCTTCTTTGACATAGGTATAAAATCATTAGAAACTATAAGATCCATGAATGATTGATCTATTGGCTCTTGATCCAATTCATTAAATACTATTTCTTGTGTTTCAAGATAAGCGCTTAAGTCCATATCTGACTTGATAGGGCTCGATTTTATCATTTTTACATATAATACCGGCACTATAAAAAGGAAAGCCGTCATAACTACGCACACAATTATTAGTTTTCTTGATATTCTTCTCCGATGATTCGATTTATCTATTAGCAACAATTTTCGCTGTAATTTTTCTATCACATCATTCTTGATCTGAATATCGTTAATTACATTAATAAATTGCTTTTCCTTCATGGTATCTCTCCTCTCCATATTCGATTCTCAAAAGTTGACGCCCATATTGTAAGCGCTTTCTTACAGTAGAAGGCAATATTTTTAGCATTCTCGCAATCTCGTCTGTCTTATATCCATATATATAATATAAATATAGTACTATTTTGTACTTTTTCGATAGCTCCATCATAGATTTTAATATTTCCCAGTTTTCCTCAGAGTGATAACACTCCTGAAAATCGTCTATGTTTAGCTGGACATGACGCTTTCTAAATCTACACATATCAATACATAGGTTAGTTGATACCTTGATGAACCAAGCTTTTTCATGTTCTCCATCTCGAAAAACGGGGGCCTTAGTTATATACTTCAGAAAAGTATTTTGTACAGCATCCTCTGCATCAGCTACATTACAAAGAATTACAAGACTTATTTTAAAAATAGTATTACTGTATGTTTCTACAATTCTTAAAATCTCTTCGTCTCTATTAAGTGAAAATGTCATCTATCTGTCAACTCCTTTCACTAATAACACGATGAGCAATGTGATTTTGTGATATCTGGATAATTATAATTATTTTATTTTATGTAAATAAAACTAAATTTTTTTCAGTGCTTTTATTCACACAATGTAAAGCTTTCTTGTACAATAATATCACGTAAAATAATTTATAATCAATCAATTATTGTCATGTAATGACATTTACCAATTATTGTATTATAATTTCTCTACATGCATGTAAAGTATCTTTTGTTATAACAATTCCCTAAAGGAGGAAATCAGAATGAAAAAGAAAGTTAGGTTACAAGTCATTTCCATCATTTTATCAGTTTTATTCTTAAGTAATACTTATCAAGTAACATTTGCAAAGGAAATCTTTAGTAATGTTGATAGTTCGAAAACTATCCACCTAGATGATAACACATTTTATACTACTGTACCTGATAATTTTAACCCCGCAAATGCTTCTGATGAAACATTACAAAAGTATGGTCTGCCAAATGCGCCCAGTGATCCTTCAGAAAAAAAGATATGGAAAGAAAAAATAGCAGGTGCTAAATGGATTAGCCCACAAATTGAAGAAACACCGAATAATATCAAAATTGGCGGTGATATTCAGTATTCAGATACTGAAAGTACAAAATCAAGTCACCAAACCGATCGTGATTTACAAATCGAAAACAACTATGGAATAGAAGATAACGAAATAATATTTTCAACGCAGTCTAACAATTGGTGCGGACATATATATAATTCAACTTCCTATGGTGCCTCCGCTGAAGTGATCGTACCAACGACATATGCTCCATCCAGTTATCAACCGGCTGCATCAGCACAATGGGGTGGTATCGGTGGTGCATCTGTTGGAAAGCTCGCCCAGAATGGTATCTACGAATATGCAGATTCATCTGGTGTAAGTTATTCTGCATTTTATGAAACAATAGGTACAAATGTAAGTTCTGCTAGCCATACACTGACTAATTTCGCCGTTTCACCCGGTGATGATATTTATTTCAGTACTTATATATCATCTGCCAGTACTGGTATAAATTTGAATTACTATTTCTGGAATTATACGACAAATACATATACGACCATCACTGTAAATGTTACTAGCTATTCTGGTATTACAAATACTGCTGAATGGATCTTTGAACGACCTTATAATGGTAATACGCAATATTATTATAACTTGGCAAGACCAACTACTAGTAGCTCAGGATATAGCTCCAACACTGTTCATTATACTAGTTGCCAAAAGGAAAGTAGTGCGGGAGTGTGGTCAGCAGCAACATCCAGTGTACAATGCTATATCTATAATAGTGATTCAGGAAATACTCTAGCAACCTCAGGTAGTATCTCTTCATATGAATTTACTGCTTCATGGAAAAATTATTATTAAGTCTCTATACAAAAGCAGAAACAGGAATAAAGCTGACAGAATCGTCAGCTTTATTCCTATTTCTGATACTTAAGAAAAATGATATAAAATATACAAAAATCCTATCTATCGCATGAATTTCATTTATCTGAAGTAAGACACTCCTGATTCAAAGATATACTGATTCTGTTCCCCGAAGATGTTGACCGCAACCGAATCGCCCCTTCTCTCGGAATGCGTCATCTTGCCAAGTATTCTTCCATCCGGACTTGTGATACCTTCAATTGCATAATAGGAACCGTTTGGATTGAAGTCTTCATCCATCGTAGGGTTTCCATTCAGATCGACATACTGTGTGGCCACTTGCCCTTTTGCAAATAATTTCTTAATCCATTCTTCGCCGGCAACGAAGCGTCCTTCCCCGTGAGAAGTAGGAATTGTATATACTTTGCCAAGCTCAGCCTTTATTAACCAAGGGGATTTGTTGGTGACCACCTTCGTATAAACTGATTTGGATACATGGCGGCCGATATTGTTCATAGCCAAGGTCGGTGAATCCTCTTTCTGTGGAGTAATCTCACCATACGGCACCAATCCCAACTTGATTAAAGCCTGGAAACCATTACAGATACCAAGAGCAAGACCATCCCGCTCATTTAAAAGCTCGTTCACTGCTTCCTTGATTTTCTCATTACGAAATGCAGTTGCAATGAATTTACCGGAACCATCCGGTTCATCTCCGGCAGAGAACCCACCGGGGAACATCAGAATCTGTGCTCCTCTAATTCCCTTTGTAAAGGCTTCAACAGATTCTCTGATATTATTCTCCGTCAAATTCTTAAACACTATCGTCTCTATCTCGGCACCGGCATACTTAAATGCCTTCAATGAGTCATACTCACAATTGGTCCCGGGGAATACCGGAATAAATACCTTCGGTTTAGCAACTTTATTCTTAGCTGTATATATTGTCTTCGCATCGAACAGTCTCATAGCAAAATCAGCTTTTATCTCTGTTTCTTCTACAGCTTTCGTACGTGTAGGATATACCTTTTCGAGTGTGCCCGTCCAAGAGCCAAGCGCTTCCTCCATGGTTATGGTAACCTCCTCGAATACAAATTCGGCTGTTTCGGTTACTGTACCTATCATGTTGAATTCATTATCTCTGAAGCCGCTGTTTTGCAAGCCTTCCGCTGCTTCCTCTGTCATTTCAACGATGATAGAGCCATATGCCGGCAGGAATAAATCCTTCTCTTTTACCTGATTGTTTAGAGTAACACCTAATTTATTACCAAATGCCATCTTGCTGACTGCCTCTGCAATTCCGCCGATGCCTACCGCAAATGCTGTTAATATCTCACCTTTTCTCGCTAATTTTGTGATATTTGTATACATATCAATCATCCGTGTATAGTCAGGAAGATCGAAGGAATCCCTCGTAATATCAAATTTAACAAGAACATTACCAGACGCCTTTAATTCTGTCGTTACAATATCTTGACTCTTCGCCACGTCGACTGCAAAGGATACCAGCGTCGGAGGTACGTCAATATCGTTAAAGCTACCGGACATACTGTCTTTACCCCCGATGGAGGGAAGGCCAAGCTTTATCTGGGCATCAAAAGCACCAAGCAGTGCAACAAGAGGCTCACCCCAGCGCTTCGGATCATTTCCAAGTCTTCGAAAGAACTCCTGGAAGGTGAAACGAATCTTCGTATGATCACCGCCTGCTGCCACGATTTTTGCTACAGAGGAGATTACGGCATATACGGAGCCGTGGAACGGGGACCAACTGGATAGATAAGGATCAAATCCGTAGCTCATCATCGTCACTGTATCACAGGTACCCTCTAATACCGGAAGCTTAGCGGTCATGGTCTGAATCGGTGATAACTGATATTTTCCGCCATAAGGCATGGTAACGGTTGATGCACCGATGGAGCTGTCGAACATTTCGACAAGTCCTTTTTTTGAGCAAACATTAAGTGCTGAAAGGCTCTTTAACCATTTTTCCTTAACACCGGCACCTTGAATCTCGGAGCCCGATTCCAGATAATTTTGTTCCTTGGAGGGTATACTCACATAGGCTGCTGCTTCCTGATGGGCACCGTTGGTATCTAAAAAGGCTCTGGAGATGTTGACAATCTCATTACCCCTCCACTTCATTATGAGCCTTGGAGATTTCATAACCTCAGCAACAACAACTGCTTCAAGATTCTCCTCCTCGGCAAAGGCAAGCATCTGGTCCACATCCTTTGGATTCACCACGATTGCCATTCTCTCCTGAGATTCGGAGATTGACAGCTCCGTGCCGTCAAGCCCTGCATATTTCTTAGGTACTTGATCAAGTTCAATACGCAGACCTGCTGCAAGCTCACCGATTGCAACGGATACACCGCCGGCACCAAAGTCATTACATTTCTTAATTAATTTGCTTACTTCTTCCCTGCGGAATAATCTCTGCAGCTTGCGCTCAGTCGGAGCATTACCCTTTTGAACCTCAGCCCCGCAGGTAACGATGGATTCTGTGGTATGGCTCTTTGAGGAGCCTGTAGCACCGCCACAGCCGTCTCTTCCGGTT
>WSSedL1CaDRAFT_10001212_pt1 | contig 15747 bp, 10 predicted proteins | sample WetSurSL1Cattail_FD_9464 | JGI IMG/M metagenome (IMG submission 9464)
ACGAAGACCTTTATAATCTTTGTGATGAAAATGGAATACTTGTTATGGCGGGCTGGAGCTGCCAATGGGAAAATGACGAATACATTGGCAAACACGTCGATGATTTTGGCGGAATTGAATCCACTGAAGATATTAATATGATTGCTCAATCGTGGGAGGATCAGGTAAAATGGTTGAGAAATCATCCGAGTATCTTTTTGTGGCTCTATGGCAGCGACAGACTACCGCGTCCTGAACTTGAAAAAAAATATCTAAAAATACTTCAGGAATGCGATACTACCCGACCAACTTTAGGCGCGGTTTCGGAAAACACCAGCTCAGTGACTGGTAAAACGGCAGTTAAAATGCGCGGGCCTTATGATAACGTTCCTCCTATATATTGGTGGAGCGATAAATTACGCGGCGGAGCTTTTGGGTTTAATACGGAACAGGGTCCCGGCGCGCAAATACCTCCTATGGAAAGCATAATAAAAATGTTTCCTAAAGAACATCTTTGGCCTATTGATAGCGTGTGGAATTATCACTGCGCAATTGGGACATTTAATAATCTGAAAGACTATAATAATGCATTATCTAAACGTTTGGGCGAGCCTAAGAATTTAGAAGACTATTGCGCAAAGGCGCAGTTTATAAATTATGAAAACACGCGCGCAATGTACGAAGCTATTGAATCTAATAAATATACTTCAACTGGCGCAATCCACTGGATGCTAAACGCCGCTTGGCCTAAATTATATTGGCAATTATATGATTACTACTTAACCCCTGCTGGAGCTTTCTTTGGAATTAAAAAAGCTCGCGAGCCAATTCATATTTTATATGATTATGCAAATAACGACGTGAGGATTGTTAATAACACTTGCGAAGAGCATGATAATATAGTAGCAAAAATCAAAATATTAAATTTCGATCTGTCAGAAAAATACTCTAAAGAGATAAGCCATAATCTTGTTTCTGATGAATCATCTGTATTATTTAAGCTTCCTACAATTGAAGGATTAAGCAAAACATATTTTGTCGATCTAAAAATTATTAGCGCTGGGAAAACTGTAAGCTCTAATTTTTATTGTTTATCTACAAAACCAGACGAACTTGATACAGCAAAGGCGACCTGGTATATGACTCCTGCAAAAGAAACGGCGGATTTATCGGATATGAATAAGCTGGAAAAAGTTCATCTAAAAGTTGAACAAAAGTTTATTTACTCTAAAGAAAATGAAAAAGTTGAAGTAGAGCTTTTTAATAATACGAATAAATTGGCATTCCAAATTATACTATCCATAAATAAAGGAAAAGACGGCGGTTCGGTAGCTCCTGTTTTATGGGAGGATAATTACTTTTCATTGCTTCCTGGAGAGAAAAGAACAATTAAAGGAAGTTATGCAAAAAGAGATTTAGAAGGCAAAAAGCCTGTTGTAAAAGTATCTGGGTGGAATATAAATTAAATCATTATTGACCATTAAATATTAATAATTAGAGGTTCAAATGGTTATTGTACAGTCTTATTCTATTGCTATAATTATGTGCTTTATTACTATGCTTTGCTGGGGTTCATGGGCTAACACTCAAAAACTAGCAAGTAAAGAATGGCCGTTCCAGTTGTTTTATTGGGATTATTCTATTGGCGTTTTAATATTGGCTCTTATATTTGCTTTTACGATGGGCAGTATTGGCGCTGAAGGCAGAAGCTTTTTAACAGATATAAAACAGGCTGATAGCGCAAATTTATGGTCTGCATTTATTGGCGGAGTTGTATTTAACCTTTCAAATATTTTGTTGGTTGTTGCGATTGATATTGCTGGAATGGCTGTCGCGTTTCCTGTTGGAGTTGGTTTAGCTCTTGCTATTGGAGTAATCACTAATTATGTGGCGTCTCCAGTAGGCAATCCGGTAATTTTATTCGCGGGAGTAGCATGCGTGGTTGTCGCTATTTTAGTAGACGCATTTGCTTATAGCAGGCTTTCAAAAACTAATAAAAAAAGCGTAACAAAAGGCTTATTAATAGCTATCCTTGCAGGCGTGTTGATGGGGTTTTTCTATAGATTTGTAGCGGCTTCTATGTTTGAAAATTTTGCAAGTCCGGAAGCTGGAAAGCTCAGTCCATATACGGCAGTAGTTGTATTTTCAGTCGGTTTACTTATCTCTAATTTTATCTGGAATACAGTTTTAATGTTTAAACCTGTAAACGGAGCTCAGGTAAAATACTCAGATTATTTCAGCAAAGGGAGCGCTAAACTTCACTCTATTGGAATATTAGGCGGCGTAATATGGAATATTGGAATGTCGTTTAGCATTATCGCTTCTGGTTCGGCAGGTTTTGCAATCTCATACGGATTAGGGCAGGGCGCAACAATGGTAGCGGCGTTATGGGGCGTTTTCATTTGGAAAGAATTCAAAAATGCTCCTTCCGGAACAAATAAATATTTAGCGTTAATGTTTATATTTTTCTTTGTGGGGTTAGGCATGATTATAATTTCGAAACTTGTATAACAGATAATTTTAATAATTGTAAAAGGAAGTAATTATGTCGGAAAATATTGTCGTAGTTGGCAGCACAAATGCGGATATGATTATTCAGCTGAAGAAAATTCCAAAACCGGGAGAGACTGTAGTTGGAGGAAAATTTTCTTCCGCCGCAGGCGGAAAAGGAGCTAACCAGGCGGTAGCAGCTGCAAGAGCAGGCAGCGCAGTTACATTTATCAGCCGAATAGGAAACGATATGTTTGGCGATACTTCGCTTAAAGGATTTGTTAACGACGGAATTAATGTAAGTAATATAATTAGAGATTCTGTAGAAGCCTCCGGAGTCGCATTTATTTTTGTGGATGAAAATGGAGAAAACAGTATAGCCGTGGCTTCTGGCGCAAACGCTAAAATGTCTTCAAATGATATTTTGAATAAAAAGGATGTCGTGGTCGGCGCAGATATTTTGTTGATGCAATTGGAAATACCTTTAGAAGCTATTGAAACTGCTGCGCAAATAGCTTTTGATAGTACTGTGAATATTATTCTGAATCCTGCGCCCGCTCAGTACCTAAGCGACGAATTGTTACAAAAAATATCAATTATAACTCCTAATGAAACAGAAGCTAAAATATTGACGGGCGTAGTAATTAATAATGAAGCCGATGCAGAAAAAGCTTCGCAAATATTATTGGATAAAGGGGTAAAAGCAGTTATTATTACACTTGGCGCAAAAGGCGCATATGTTTATAGCTCTACATATAAAGGACTTGTTCCATCTTGCAAAGTTAAGGCTATTGATACTACAGCGGCAGGCGACGTTTTCAACGGAGCTCTGGCCGTAGCGTTATCAAAAGGCAAAGAACTTAAAGACGCAGTGATTTTTGCAAATGCCGCAGCGGCGTTGTCAGTTACTAAATTAGGAGCTCAGCCTTCTGCGCCATATAAGGAAGAGATTTATAAAATGTTGGAAAGCGAAACAGAAAATCAAATTACAGAGAATTTATAATATGGAAATACTGAAAATTAATATCCGGTTTCTCTTGAATTTCCTTTTAATGATTTTAATAGTTATGATATTTACTAATAAAAATATTGAAGCTCAGGTTATATTTTTAACAGAAACGTTGCAGCAAATTAACGGCCCGAACGACGTAAATGAAACTGCTATTTGGCAAAAGCAAATTGAATATTGGCGTAAAATTGAAAAAACGAAATTAAATTATAAAGACACTTTTTATAATGACGATGAAATTCAGTGGGTACGCGATAATTTTATCCAAACGCAGATGATGGCGCAGGAACGTTCGTTTTACGACCCTATTAAAAATGAATATACTGTAGATAAATATATAAAAGAAATTACAGAAAGATACGGCGGATTAAACAGCATTCTTATATGGCCTACGTATCCCAACATTGGCGTTGATAATAGAAATCAGTTTGACTGGATAAGATGTTTGCCAGGAGGTTTAGACGGCGTTAAAAGTATGGTTAAACAGTTCCATGCGCATGGTATTAAAGTAATACTTCCTTATAATCCATGGGATATTGGAACGCGGCGCGAAAAAGAAAATGACGTTGAGACATATGTAAAAATTTTAAAATATACTGACGCTGACGGAATAAACGGCGACGTTACGACCGGATTAGGCGCAAGCTGGAGAGAAGCGTTCGATAAAGTCAGAAAAGGAATAGTGATAGAACCGGAATTAGATAATGACGATAAGTATTTGGAATTTGATCAAATGGGGTGGGCTTATTGGGAATATCCATTCATCCCTTCAATCAGCAAACGTAAATGGATTGAACCAAGGCATATGATTCATGTTTGCGACCGCTGGGCTCATAACCACACTAATAATTTGCAATTTGCTTTTTTTAACGGCGCTGGTTTTGAAACGTGGGAAAACATTTGGAGCATATATAACGAAATGACTCCGCGCGCTGTGCAGACGGTTAAAATAATTTCTAAAATTGATAAACAGTTCTATAAATTATTAACCGGGCCTAATTGGGAGCCGCATTATCCAATGCTTAACTACGGCGTATATGCAAGTAAATGGTCGGATGCAAACGAAACTCTTTGGACAATCGTTAACAGAAATGATTTTGACGTAGATGGCGATCAAATAAAAATTCCTTTTAAAGAAGGCGTAACTTATTATGACGTTTGGCATGGCGAAAAATTAATTCCGGTACATGAAAATAATAAGGAAGTACTTTCTTTTAAAATTGAGAAGAACGGATATGCAGCTATATTAGAAATGAATAACAAAGTCGCAGATAAAAATCTGCAAGATTTCTTATCTCAAATATCAGGTCTTACAAAAACAAGATTATCAGAATATAGTAACGAATGGAAATCAATTCCTCAGGAAGTAGTAAACATTGAGTTTACTATCCCTTCTGAAAAATGTCCGGAAGGGATGATTAAAATTCCAGGCGCGCAATATGCTATGAAAGTTAACGGCATAGAAATAGAAGGCGGAGAAAATGCAGGAGTAGACGTTCAGATGCCTGGAGAAAATGAAGCAAGAAGACATCACCATTTTGTAACGAAAATATCTTCGTTTTATATCGACGAATTTCCAGTTACAAACGAGCAATTTAAAAAATTTATGGACGCTATCCGTTATGTTCCAATTGATACGATTAATTTCCTTAAGGATTGGAAGAATGGAACGTTTCCGTCTGGATGGGATAAAAAACCTGTAACATGGGTAGATATAGAAGACGCGCGGGCTTATGCTAAATGGGCTGGCAAGCGTTTGCCGCATGAATGGGAGTGGCAGTACGCCGCTCAGGGAATGGACGAAAGATTGTATCCATGGGGCTCCGCCTGGAATGACGCCGCTGTTCCTGTTACCGATATGGGCTCTGAAATGAGAGGTTCGGATGCTGTTGGTTTACATCCGCAAGGGAAAAGCCCATTTGGAGTTCAAGATATGGTTGGCAATGTTTGGCAATGGACGGACGAATATACGGATGCGCATTCAAGAACTGCTATTGTTCGCGGCGGATCATATTATCAGCCTCAGGGATCGTACTGGTATTTCCCGCAGGCTTATAAACTTACTGAACACGGAAAATATCTGCTGATGTCTCAGGGACAGAACCGCTCCGGCGCGATTGGATTTAGATGCGTAAAAGACGCAGTTGAAACAAATGATTCTTCCGCCGATAAAAAGTAGATTGAAATTTTAACTAAATGTTTAAGCTAATTTATTAATGGCGATTTCATATAAAGCTAATACTGTTCTAAAATTGTTTTATAAATGCTTAAACTCTTATTCATTGATAAACTGGTAGATGCAAAATGAAAAGAAACTATTATATAGTTGCGCTGATCTTTCTTACGTTTTTTGTGATTTCTTTTATAACAAATATATTAGGATCGCTTAATCCGGACGTTATTCAAAGTTTTAATTTAAGCCTTACGTTATCGGCTTTGCTGCCGTTTGCTTTTTTTATTGCTTATGGAGTTATGTCAATTCCTTCAGGAATGCTTGTTGAGAAGTATAAAGAAAAAACAGTAATGCTTGCGGCATTTGTAGTTACATTTATCGGCGCGCTGTTTTTCTCTGTCTCTCCTCATTACACTACGTTTTTAATATCTCTGTTTTTAATGGGATGCGGCATGGCAATGTTGCAAGTGGTAATTAATCCGTTGTTAAGGGCTGCCGGAGGCGAAGAAAATTTCGCTTTTAATTCTGTGGCCGCTCAGTTAATTTTTGGCGGAGCGTCTTTTATTGCGCCGCTTTTTTTAACTTATCTTGTTACAAGCCTCCAGCAAAAAGACGGCGCTAATATTGTAAAAACAGTCTTTTCTAATTTAGTGCCGGCCGGTTTACTTTGGACTTCTTTATACTGGGTGTTCGCAATAATTACTTTAGTAATGCTGGTAGTATTATCAATCTCAAAATTTCCGGAAGTTAAACGGAACGAAGATGAAATTGCCGGAACATGGGAAACTCATAAAAATTTATTTAAACAAAAAACGGTTATACTTTATTTTATAGGAATATTCGCTTATGTTGGAACGGAACAGGGCGTGTCTTTCTGGCTGTCAAAGTTCCTTTATACTTATCACAACTACGATCCTATAACTGTTGGAACAACAATCGTAGGTTGGTTTTGGGGCATGTTAGCAATTGGCTGCTTTGTAGGGCTATTTTTACTTAAACTTTTTGATAGCAGAAAAGTATTGGTAGGCGCGGTTATATCGGCGGTAATATTTTTGTCGCTTGCTTTGTTTGGCTCCGGAGAAATTGCGTTATACGCTTTCCCATTAGTTGGATTTTCTTTATCAGTTATGTGGTCAATAGTATTTTCGTTAGCGTTAAACTCTGTTGACAGCCATCATGGTTCTTTTGCCGGTATTCTATGCACGGCAATAATTGGCGGCGCAATAATTCAGATATTCATCGGATGGCTTGGCGATATGTTCGGATTAAGGTTTGGAATGTCGTTCATCTATTTGACGCTGGCTTATATATTCAGCGTGGGTTTGTGGGCTAAACCAATTATTAATAACGAAACTATTAGTATGAAGAAAAAATCTGAAAAATAATCAGATAAGATTAAGTAATTAGCATTTGTATATAAATGCTAATATGTAAAACGATAAATTAAATGTCGTCCTAAATTAAGGAAGACTTATTGTGCAATCGCGCTTTGACTGACGCTGAGCGCGATTAGCATTTTATTTTAATGTTCTAATAACAAAAAAAGGCGCGTTATGAAAAAATTATTACTTTTCGTATCTCTCTTATTAATGAATACAGTTTTTGCACAATCATCAAATTTCGTTTACAAAAGCTCAATGAAATTTAACATGGCTGATTCATTATTTAGCCCGTATTTATGTTCTGTCGATTCTACTGGCAATTTGTGGGTCGCTTCGACAAATATTGCGAGCGCTAATGCGGTGCACGCTTTATTTATGGCTTCGCCTACAGATTCTGTTATGCGTTTAGTTGTTACTTTCGCAACCGCTGACAGCATAAGAGACATCACTGGTTTAACTACAGTTGGGAACGATGTATTTGTCTCTACAAGAATGATAGCTCCTACTGGCGATGCGGCTCCTTATTTTTATCCATATTCGCAATTGATTTATTTGCCAAAAGGCGACCCTGCTAAAAGAACAATATTTAAGAAACCTGCCCATAATGATTATGGCACATGGTATTCCGGTTTAGACGCTTCAAAAGACAAAAAGCTTTATTATGGTCAATCATATCTTTTAACAATTGGAACTATAGAAGGCTCTAAGGATTCTTCAAATTTAGGGAACTCAATTGGTTATGCCCCTGGAGATTGGAGCAAAGCTATGGAACCAGGCGGCGATTTTACAGGCCCAAATTATGTGGATTTGATTAGAGATATTGCCGTAGCTAAAAATGGCAATTATTCAGATAGTTCGACTGTCGTTTATACTTCAAGGAACTCAACTACCGATCCAGGCGGTGAAAGCAAAGGCGGAATTGCTAAATGGACTGGCGGCACAAGCTCAAGTCCTGCAACATATCATGCTGAAAGAATTACTGATATTTCAGGATTTTTGACAATTGGACATAACATCCCTAATGGAATTGCCGTTAACCCTTCTACTGGAAATTTATTTGTTTGCGGAACTGACTCGTCTAAACTATGGGTTAAAGGTTTTCAGATAGTTGGTAATTTTGCAATTCAGGCTGACGAACTTCCAAGCAGCACTTCTAAAGACGTAAAGGACGCTAAAGGCGCTCCGTTTGTAGCTCCAGGCGACGTAGCTTTTAACAGCAACGGCTCTACAGCTTATGTTATTGACGAAGGAGTTAAAAAAGTTTTTAAGTTTACCAAAAGTATTACTGACGTAAAGTCGAAAAGTAATTCTGGAGTTAATTCTTTTGATTTATTACAGAACTATCCTAATCCGTTTAACCCGACTACTAACATAGTCGTAAATCTATCTGCTTCGTCAAATGTTAAAGCAATAGTATATAATATTTATGGTCAGGAAGTAGCTACAATTGCTAACGATAATTTTAGCGAAGGATCTCATGTAATAAGATTCAACGGCTCTCAATATGCTTCGGGCGTTTATATTTGCAAAGTACAGGCAGGTAAAAATTCAAAATCTATCAAAATGGCGTTAATCAAATGAGAAAAATTCCTCTAGTGATATTATGTATGATATGTATTTCTGTTTCAACGCTGGCGCAAAACATGACCAGCCCTGAAACGCGCGGAGTTTGGATTACAGGAAATTTTTTACAGGGCGGAACTGCCGCTATTGAAACTGTAATGAAGAACATGCAGTCAGCTAACTTGAATGTAGCTTATGTAAATGTTTGGTATGAAGGTTCCACTATATATCCAAGCGATGTTGTTCCGCAGGCTGGTGGACCGTCTCAAAACTCTGTATTCAAAGGTTCTGACCCTCTGCAGGAAACGATAGATATAGCTCATAAATATGGCATACAGGTTATTGCCTGGTTTGAATATGGCTTTTCGGTTGGAGTAAATACTGATTCGACAAAGATTCCAAATATTCTTAAACTTCATCCTGACTGGTCAATGGTGGAATCTGATACGACTAAAAAGTTTGATTATGATAGCGGCAATTATTTCTTTTGGGTTGATCCCGCTGTTTCTGGCGCAGCTGATTTTATTGTAAACTTATATCAGGAATGCGCTAAAAAGCATCCTGATATAGACGGAATAGAATTGGACAGAACCCGGTATCCAACAACAAACTATTCATACTCAGATACGGCTCGCGCAAGATTTATGAAAGAGACTGGCAACCGCGATCCGCTGTTTCTTAGTAATGATAATTCTGCATGGACGGTATGGCGCCGTCAGCAGGTTACTAATGTAGTAAAGCGAATATATCAGGCGATAAAAAGCGTAAACTCTACCTGCGTGGTTACCGGCGCAGTTGTTCCTCCGTATATGATGTATGGCGGCGATCAGGATAAAATGCAGGGATGGGACGTCTGGGCAAAAAACAGTTATGTTGATATGCTTGAACCTATGTTGTATTTAACTACAGGCGACTTTCCTTATCAGATGACAAAAAGCTTAAGTTACGTTCCGGCAGGTTTTAATCTAGCCGCAGGCATAGCAATTAGTTCGGCCGGATCGGTTGATAATGCAATCTATGAAATAAAAAAAGCGCGAACATCGGGCAGCACAGGGCAGGTGATTTGGTACTATGGAGATTATTTATCCTATTCTAACGCTATATCTTCGCTGAAATCAAATGTATATCCTTCGGCAGCCGCGCCTGCGTATGATGATCTTATAATGGACGATGCAAGCAAAGGTTTATTCTCATCTAAAGGCTCTTGGAGCGTTCTGCAGGGAGGTTATAATGGAACTTATAGAGCTGCTACAGCCTCGGCTGGAGATACTGCAATATATAAAGTCCGCATCCTTCGAGACGGTTCATATAATATATTTGGTTATTGGACGGGAGACTCTGCATCAAATACAAAACAAGCAATTCTGGATATCTCAACAAAAACAGTGCATATGGTTGATACAGTAAATCAGAAAATTGGATTAAATCAATGGAACAATCTGAATAAATTTAATATCAACTCTGGCGATACGGTAGTAATAAAATTATTTGGCGCTGACGGAGCAAGCCTGATTGCAGATGCGTTTCGCGTTAAAAGAGGAGGCGTATTTCAGCTTGACGATTCTGCCGTTCCTGATAGTCAATCGGTAATTTTGAAGTTTTCAAAACAACTGATGAACCCTCCATCAAACGCCACTACTATTACGTCTTCGTTAAGCGCTGGTAATTTGAAATTCACCGTAGACCAATCAGATAATACTGTAATGCACGTCGTAATTCCTACAGTAGCTAAAGGGGGGACTTTTACTTTGAGCATTAGCAATTTAATGGACGTTTTTGAAGACACTTTATCAACGTCAATAAGCTTAACTTATGAACCGGATAAAACAAGTTTCCTGATTGACGACCAGACTTCAAACATGTTTTGGAAGTTAACAGGAACCTGGACTTCGGATACAAGTTATACTGCATATGGAGGCTCGTATCAGACGACTAAGCAAAACGGCAGCCCTGCAAGAGTGCAATGGGGCCCTCAGAAAATAGCGGTAGACGGATATTACGATGTTTCTGTTAGAATTCCTAAAACGTCGCGTCCGCTTGCAGAAAAATGTATGTACATAATGCGCGATCATTACAAAGTTGATACAATTTATATCTCGCAGTCTGCCGCTGCGGGAACTATATACAAGCTTGGCTCTTTTCCGTTTGTAACAAATGATAATTTTGCATTATTGTTATCCGCAATTTCAAATGCCGATACAAGCAAGTATTTAGCGGCAGACGAAGTAATACTTCAAAGATCAGTTGAAATGACTGTTGTAAAAGATAAAGCAGCCTATGTAAGCGATTTTATTGTATCGCAAAATTATCCTAATCCTTTTAATCCAAGCACTACGCTTAGTTTTGAACTTAAAAGCAAAGCTACAGTATTTATTGACGTGTATAATATTATTGGAGCTAAGGTGGCTTCTCTTATAAGCGGAAAAGAATATAATGCTGGAAAGTGGAATGTGAAATTTGACGCCGTGGCTTTGCCGAGCGGCGTTTATTTTGCCCAGACAAGAATCAAAAGCACTTCGTCTGAAACCAAGAAAACAATTAAAATGATGTTAATGAAATAATTGCATGCGTCAAAAATAAATAGTAGGAATTTAGTTATATGCTCAAATTAGTTTATTCGTTTTTATTGGCGGCTGTATTATTTAGCTCTTCAAATGCCGGGGATATTAAATCTTCAAAAACAGATTTGCGGAATTTATCCCCTGATGAAACATTAAAATATGACGTGCTGGTAATTGGAGGCGGAGCAGGCGGAACGGCGGCCGGAATACAAAGCGCAAGGTCAGGAGCTAAAAGTATTATTGTTGAACAAACTGACTGGCTTGGCGGAATGCTTACTGCGGCTGGAGTTAGCGCTACGGACGGCGACCACAGACTCCCTTCGGGTATTTGGCAGGAATTCAGAGACGCTTTGTATAAATACTATGGCGGTCCTGAAGCTGTTCATACAGGCTGGGTAAGCTACACTTTATTTGAGCCTCACATAGCGGATAGCATTTTAAAAGCTATGGCGCAAAAAGAAAAAAACTTAAAAGTAATTTATAACTATCGCTTTCTTAATGTTCTAAAGCAGGGGAACAAAGTTACCGGGGCGGTTTTTGTGAATAAAGGCGGAAAAAAAATTGAAGTTAGCGCCAAGGTCGTTATTGACGCGACTGAGTTAGGCGACGCGCTTAAAGACGCAGGAGCCGGATATGACGTTGGAATGGAATCGAAAGCTTTTACAGGCGAAGACTGCGCGCTTGATACAGCTTATGGCATAATACAGGATATTACTTACGCTGCTATATTAAAAGATTATGGCGCTGGCGCCGATATGACCGTGCCGAAACCTGCTTCATATGACTCGACGATATTTAACTGCGCATGTAAAACTGCCTCATGCCCTGACGCCGAATCAACAAGCAGGGAAATGCTTGATTATGGAAGACTGCCTAATAATAAATATATGATTAACTGGTGGTACCGAGGCAACGATTATTATGTGAACGCAATCGAAATGAATTACGAGCAGAGGGAAGAAGTTTACAAGAAAGCTAAAGAAAAAACGATGTGCTTTATTTATTACATCCAACATTCTTTAGGTTATAAAAACTTAGGTCTTGCCGACGATGAATTTACTACTGACGATAAGCTGCCTCTTATCCCTTATAACAGGGAAGGACGCAGAGTTAAAGGTTTGGTTCGCTTTACTGTAAATGATATTTTACAACCGTATACAAGACAGCAAAAACTTTTCCGCACTTCTATTTCCGTAGGCGATTACCCTATAGACCAGCATATATCAGAGAACTACAAAGTTCCACAGCGCGACTTTCCTTTTATTCCATCGTTTGGAATCCCATTGGGCTGTTTGATTCCTGCTAATATTAACGGATTAATTATTGCCGAAAAAGGCATCTCGGTTTCAAACATAGTCAACGGAGCTACAAGACTTCAACCATGCGTTTTGCTAACAGGGCAGGCGGCTGGAATTTTAGCGGCTTTATGCGCTGACCGCAATATAGAACCTGCTGAAGCCGATGTTAGAGAAATTCAAAAAAAACTATTGGATTGCAACGCTTATTTATTGCCGTTTATTGACGTAGAACCAAACGATCCGAATTTCAAAGCTATCCAAAGAGTCGGAGCCACAGGCATAATGCAGGGCTTTGGCGTTTCATATAGCTGGGCTAACCAGACCTGGTTCTATCCTTCGCGCGATATCAGTCAATATGAAATTATTCAGGGACTGAAAACAAATTATAAAGTATTTGAAAAATATAACGAAGCCACAGGCGATAATTTGGATTTAGCGACGCTTGTAAAATATATTTCAATAGCATGGAAGACGGTTGTTCTTGCTCAAGTTAAACAGGACTGGGATAAATTTCATTTCAACAAAACATTTTCCGAAAATCTGTTGTTAGACAGACGAATGACCGCTGCAATAATTGATTATTATCTCCAGCCGTTTGAACGCAATATTGATATAACAGGCAGGCTGAAATAAGTCGGTTAGTATTTTTTATATAAAATAAAATTTTAAAGGCGCCCCGAACAAACGAGACGCCTTTTCTGTTTTTTGGGCTTCAAAAAGTTATCATATTAAAAACGGAGTATGTGTTTCACAAATCTTCATTGTTTACGCTTGACAATTATAAATAAAGATATTACATTTTTAAAAGGGTTATGTTAAAAAAATGAGGGGCGTTTCCCATTCGATAAAAATTCAATAAGTAAGCTGACGAAAGAAATTACTATTAGACAAAAGGGAAAAATCATGAAAATATTTTTTATGGGAATGCTTTTCTTCTCAATTTTTAGCGCTTCATTTATAAATGCGCAGGATAAATGTTATGAAATAAATCTTCCAAAATTAGAGATAATAAATAAACAGTTTGACGCAGCTATGCGTAATGCTGTATCTGCTGCAAAGAATTGTAGATATTATTCTGATGATTTAGCTTTTGCCTTAACGCATAATGAAAATGATAGTTTAATATTTTTTAGATTAAATATGGATCCATACAAAGAATGTGTTTTGGTAAATAATAGGTATTATGGCGTTCCCTCGGGATATTATATATATAACAATCATCTATTTGTTGCTTTTGGGCGTATTATACCGGGTATATTCAAAGTATCAAAGAATAAGAAAAAATTTATTATAAATAAGCCGTTTGAATTATATTTTATTTACGATTATATGTATTGGTTCTATACTTATGAAAAAAATAGATTTACTTTAGTGCAAACAGTAGGCGAATGTAAGAAAAGAAAATAGAACAAAAATTAGTAATAACTTTAAATTTGTTGAGTAAGGTGTTATTACAAAAATTCAAATAAAGGAAAGATTAAATGGGAAAGACAATTAACGAAGTAATCGACTCGTATATAAAAAAAAGAGTTAAATTAAATATCCAAATCTATGGGGAAAATGTTTATTTAGAAGGATCGACTACAACTTTGAAGTTCTTATCCGAAATATTAGGAGCATATGCTGAACAGGATTTTCAGGATAATTTTTATATGTCTCCGAAACATGCTGGGTTTAAGTATTTCCCATATGACGCAAAATATGGAATTGGTTTTTGGAACACTGATTATGATGAAAAATTAATAGAAGAAAAGAAAAAAGCTAAGGCGGCAAAAAAGAAAGCTTCAGAAGCAAAGAAAAAGCCTGAAGCTAAGAAAGTAACAAAATCGAAGAAAGCGACTGGCGCAAAATAATAATACTTATTATGAAAAAGAATTTAGAAAAAAAATTTAAGCATATTGTTATTCTAACCCCTCCAAATACTTCTATCCTTGACGTTGCAGGACCGCTGGAAGTATTCAGTAAAACGGCTAATTATATAGAGGAGAATCCTGGTAAGTATCCGTTTACGTACAAAACACACGTGCTTTCAACCGATAAAGCGGGAATACTTGAAACTTCGTCCGGCATGCCGATTGTATGCGAGGGAAATTTGTTCTCTGTCGACTATAAAATTGATACCCTGCTTGTTACCGGAAATGCAAACGCTCATCTTTATCCGTCTTTTGATGAAATGATAAACTGGTTAAAGACGAATTGGAAAAAAATCAGGCGAGTCGGTTCTGTTTGCGCGGGAGCTTTTATATTGGCTAAAGCCGGCATATTGGACGGTAAAAGAGCCACTACTCATTGGGAGCGATGTGCGTTGCTTGCAGAGATGTTCCCTTCAATAAAGGTAGAACCGGATCCTATATTTGTTAAAGACGGCTCTGTGTATACGTCTGCCGGAATTTCTACCGGGATGGATTTGGCTCTTGCTATGGTGGAAGAAGATTATGGACGCGAAGTAGCTTTGTATATTGCGCGCAGATTAGTCCTGTATTTAAAACGTCCGGGCAATCAATCGCAATTTAGTATCGCATTGACTTATCAGAAAACGGATTATCAGCCAATTAAAGAACTACAAACATGGATGGCAGAACATCTGAATGAGGAGCTCACTATTGAAATGCTGGCGGAAAAAGCGTCTATGAGTCCCAGAAATTTTGCCCGCGTATTTACTCGCGAGACTGGCATTACTCCGGGGAAGTATATAGAAAAGCTGCGCCTTGAGGCTGCCCGCAGACGGCTTGAAGAAACGCATTTAACTATTAATGAAATTTCTGACGAATGCGGTCTGGGCGGCGCAGATACTATGCGGCGCGTGTTTTTACGAAACTTCAAAACTACTCCAACTGATTACAGAAGAAGCTTTAAAACCTCGCTGAATTAAATATTGAAATGCTGATTTAAGAGCAGCTCTCTGCGAATTATTGATATGCCAAAAAATAAGGGGCTCAATGCGCCCCTTATTAACTGATAGAAAGACATTAATGTATTTAATAGATTTACTATCATTATAATTTGTACAAAGTATCAGTCTTCAGATTCCTCTCCCGATAGAATCGGGAGAGGAATGACAGAATAAGTTCGATTAACAATATCAAGCGTGTCATTCGGAATGAAGCCAGAACCTTTTATAATTTCCCAAAATACTCTAACGTGCGCGCCATCTGCGAAACAAACGACATTTCGTTATCGTACCAGGCGGCAGTTTTAACCAACTGACTTTCGCCTGAAGAAACTATTTTTGTCTGAGTAGCGTCAAACAACGAGCCGTAACTCATCCCGATTACGTCGCTGGAGACAATAG